>Ga0306864_1000275_pt1 | contig 24781 bp, 15 predicted proteins | sample AntRauTorckE5430_FD_190448 | JGI IMG/M metagenome (GOLD analysis project Ga0306864, IMG submission 190448) | Saline lake microbial communities from Rauer Islands, Antarctica - Metagenome Torckler E5 #430 (v2) (version 2) | ecosystem: Environmental > Aquatic > Non-marine Saline and Alkaline >...
CTGCGTGCGCAGGGTGTCAACGTCGGTCGTCGTCGTGATCAGGTCACAGCCCAGTTCCTCAGCAGAAACACCAACGTAGGATGGGATTTCCATACAGTCGCCGGACTCGTCCGTCGGGAAGGTAATCCGGTAGTCGTGGACACCGAGGATCAGGATGGTCTGGACACAAAGGTTTGTGTTCGTGAAGCCAACACCGTCCGTAGAAGTGAAGGTACGCGTGATGCGACCTACGCCACAGTTATTGATCGTTCCGCTCACCGTCTGGGTGATCGTCGTTTCACAGTTGTCTACACCAGCAGCCTGACCGAAGAGCGCATCAAGCTCATCATCGGTAGATTCGGTGATATCAGCGGCAAGGCTGGCGTTGAAGTCAACGCAGCTAATCGTCGTGTTGGCGGGAGCGATACAGCTTGGCGTAAGCTTATCTTCCAGCACTACGTCGAGCCAGCAGAAGTTTACGTTGCCAACAGCATCCGTAACACGGAGACCTACGCGAACGATACCGAGGTCGGCACAAGTAAGCGTGATCTGCGGGCCGTAGCCGCCGATAGCAGCATCGTTGCTGTTAACACGTGCGATGGCGAGGGTTACACCGGAGCAGTCGTCGTAAGAACCGTTGTCAATGTTAGCAGGCGTAAGAACAGCGAAGCCGTTGTCAGAACCGCCAGCGACGCTGAAGTTCAGGCCGTCTTCACAAATAGCAACCGGAGGTGTCTGGTCTTCAACACGGAAGTCAAGATCCGTTACGCCAGTGTTGCCACATACGTCAGAGTAAGTGTAACGCAGGATGTGGGTACCAACCGGGATAGCAGAGCTAAGCTCAGGAGCGCCACCAGGTATTACAGCGAAAGTGCCGATCGGAGCACCAGTAAGGTTACCGTTCGGGAAAATCTGAGCAGAGATGCTCACGGTACCGGGGCAGCTGTCGACGACAGATATGTCGTCAAGGCGAATGTAAGACACACAGATGTTACCGGCGTTGGTACCATAAATGAGCGTGCCGTCAGCGTCAGTAGCTACGTTAGGACTCGTGAAGTTCGGATCAGCGGCAGTAGCTGCGTTAGGACCAGTGAAGGTCGGAGCAGTAGTGTCGCCAACTTTTACCACCTGGGTGAAAGTGCGGATGTCACTGGGAGCACACCAGTCGATTACCGTATAGGTACGTACGAACTTGAACGTGTTCGAGCAGGTAGCGATAGAAGGTCCGTCGGAGTATGTAACACCGATATTGCAGATTGTCGCGCCAGTCTCAAGGTTGAAGGTGCGAGTACCTACGACCAAGGAAGGGTAGTCAGCAGTGCTGGGAGCAGGACGGACGCTTGCGTCAGCACCACAGCTCTCAATCCTTACTACAGCGTTGAAGCTGTTCACATCCAAGTCGTTCAGCGTTGGGCTACCGAAAGTGATCGTGTAAGAAGTAGAAACAGAAGGATTACCTTCTCCAGAAGCAGAAACACAGGTAGAAACCTCAGTAGCTACGAAAGTACGCGTGATGACTACATCATCACAAGCAGCATCGGCACCGAAAAGAACATCATCGCTTACACAAATTTCAAGCTCCTGTGAACAACCGTCCGTGAAGACAGGAACAACGGGAGAAGCGGTGCGGGCGAGAAGGAGTGCGCGAAGAGCGGAAGCCATAGTGCCGGGAACGATGTTACCCGTCTGAGCGTTTACACGGTAGCAGTGGCTAACGTCGTTCGCTAGAGTGGAGATGTTGTTGCCGTCAAGGTCTACGCAGAGAAGGTCGATGTCGTCCGGAGTAGTAATCAAGGCCGGAGCCGTCTTGTCTTCAGCATTAACAATGCCCCAGCAAGTCTCGAAGTCGAGGTCCAATGGGTTAACCGGTGGAACGAAGCTGAAGTTATCAATCGTTAAGATGGAGGGGCTCAGGTCAGTTGGTGTTGGTGAGAAGCCATCATTAACGTTTACTACAAAGAGAGTGTAACCTGGCTGGATATCGAAAGTGAAGGTTCCGGCTGCAGCAGCTGTGAAACCAACTCCGTCAACGAAGGCACCTTCAAAGTTAGTTACGACGAATCCCTCGTCGAAGCCAGGATCAGCACCGTTGTAATCATAGTCTAGCGTTACCGTGCCTACTTCAGCGAAATCAATGCTGTACTCAGCAAAGAAATTAGAAGCAGTAGCTAAGACAAGAGCCTGCGTAGTTATCGTCAGAGTAGAAGAATTATGATCGATCGTTACGATCTGCTCTTCATCGTCCGTAAGAGCGATGTTCTCCTCCCAGTTAGACGGACGGAAAGCACCCGTAAAACCAATGGTCGGATCATTATCTGCAGGAACAGAGATAGAATAAGTGAACGCACCACAGCCGTCAATGATCGGGCCGTTGGATGGGTCGCTGTCTTGTACTACAATGGAGAAAGGGAAAGCATCGATCAAACCGGTGTTACCAGTCAGTACCATCCGTGGAATGATCAGGGCCTGGCACTCGTCGTTGAGCGTCAGGTTGATGTTGCCGATGCAGGCAAGGTTTGGCTGGTCGAAGGTTACAGTAACGATTGCAGTTACTACTGTCACGTTGCCGTTGACGTCGGTTACCGTAATGGTTACCGTGTTCTGGCCAATGTCGTCGCTATTAAAAGTGAGGACACGATCAGCTTCGAAAGTGAGGGTACCACCACAGTTGTCAGTAGCAGTAACGAGGCTAGAAACCATCAGCGTTTGGCTGAGGTTGTCGTCGTTAAGTACGATCGTTTGATCGTTACCTGTAGCCACCGGAGCGATGTTGTCTTCTACCGTTACGGTTGAAGTACAAGTATCAGTGTTACCAGAAGCATCAGTTACCGTTAGGGTAACGGTGTTATCACCAAGGTTTTCGCAGGTGAAATCCGTGATATCCAGGGCTAAGGTCACGCTGCCACAGTTGTCGCTGCTGCCGTTATCAATAGCCGGGGCATTGTCTTCATCAGCTGAGAAGACGTTGCCGCCGTTGTCACTGCCGATCGTGAAGTTGAAGTCACTCGTAGAACCGTTCCCAAAAGGTGCAACAACCAAAGTGTAGTCACCGGGAACGAGGTCCAGCTGGATCATGATAATTGGATCAAGACCACCGTTGCTATTATCATCGAAACCGAGCAGGTTCGTACAAGGATCGGCAGAATCGAAGCCGCCACCGTAAAGCGCGGCGGTAAGGTCGCCAGCACCAGTAGCGGCGAAGGTGTACATATCGGCTGCATCAACCGTGAAGCTGAAGGTCTCGAAGAATACGTCGGAACCGGCGTTACTAAGGGTACAGTTGTTGGGGCTACCGAAGATACGACCGTAAGTAGAGTCGTTAGCGTCAAGCATGCCGCTGAAGGAAGTAACTGGCTGTGCCATGAAAGATGCCTGAACAGAAGCATTGCCCGTAGAGTCTAACTGAACGGTTACGTCCTGACAAACAGCCATTGGGTCAGTATCATCAATGAACAAGACCGTAGATATTGTAGCAGGGTCACTTTCGTTACCTTGTTCGTCAAACGCTACACCAGTAATGACGAGGCTATCGTTGCCGTTAGCAAGGATATTGTGCTCCACAGTCGTTACCTCGATGAAGAGATCAAGCGGATCCGTTGTGCAATTATCACTGAGTAGTGTCTCTAAGGCCATAGGGTCAAAAAGCCCAGGTAAGATGGCATCACCGAAGGCAATGATATTTCTAACGGGGATAGGACCAGGTATGAAGCTATCCTCAATAAAGGTATTCCCGGGACAAGCCTCGGGAGTGGCGCTCGTTAAAACAGAAAGCACCCGGCCGTCGGGCGTGATAACGGGACCAGTATCATCAATGAACAGTACAGTAGATATTGTAGCAGGTTCACTCATGTTAGAGTCTCGGTCAAACGCTACGCCAATAATGACGATACTGTCAGTACCGTTCGGGAGGATATTGTGATCTACATCAGTTACATAGATGAAGAGGTCGTACGGATCTGATATGCAATTATCACTGAGCAGTGTGCCCAAGGTCGTAGTGTCAAAAAGCCCGGGTAGGAAGGCATTACCAAAATCGACAACGTCGCGAACGGGAAGGGGACCATCTATAAAGCTGTCCTCAATGAAGGTATTCCCAGGACACGCTTGGGAATTGACGCTCGTGCGAACAGGAAACGCTATCTCGTCAGGCGTGATTACAGGAGGAGTAGTATCCTCACCAGAACCACACTGGCCAAATAAAGAAAACCCGCTACACAGTAGCAGGGACAACAAGCCTATTCGGCCAGTTTGTAAGTAAAAGTTTTTCATATCGTCGTCTTATTCAGAGATTAAAACAAAAGAGCAGGTTCCACATAGTCTATGACTATGTAATGAAAACCAAAGGTAGTAAATAAAGTACCATGGTGTGAATAATTTGTAGAATCTTAAGAATTAATCCATAACAATTTGCTTTCGGCTGTTCGATTGTCGAAAAGCCCGGCTTCGGCCCGGGCGGCCCAAGCATTCTGTAAAGCAACCTGTACAAGCCCCTTACTGGCAACAAAACCGATTGGTGACCACATGACAGTCCAAGTACTCGGTACGACGCCTTATATTTGCCTCACTTTTACCCCCACTACTCGCAACCCAAGGTGCCATTGTACACCGCTATGTTGCCAACTACTGAGAAAAATATGGATTTCATCGCCGAACTACAGTGGCGCGGTATGCTGCACCAGCTTACCCCCGGAATTGAAGAACACCTGGCCGAAGCCCCCCGCAAGGCCTACATCGGCTTTGACCCCACAGCGCCTTCCATGACCATTGGTAACTATGTTCAAATAATGCTCCTCACGTTGTGGGCGCGTGCAGGCCATCATCCCGTCGTCTTGTTTGGCGGTGCGACCGGGCGCATTGGTGACCCAAGTGGTAAGGACAAGGAGCGCCAGCTTAAAACCTACGAAGAGCTGGACGCTAACCTTGAATTTCAGCGGCAGCAGATGTTGAAATTACTTTCAGCAGGCCTTAAGGGCGCGGCCGCAGGTGCAGAGGAAGTTGACGAAGCAAAGTTCTCCGTCGTCAATAACTACGATTTCTATAAAGAAATGAACGCGCTCGATTTTCTGCGCAATGTAGGTAAGACCCTGACCATTAGTTATATGATGACAAAGGACTCGGTAAAGAACCGTCTAGAAACCGGGATGTCCTTCACCGAATTCAGTTACCAGCTACTTCAGGGGTACGACTTCCAGTGCCTCTACGAACAAGAAGGCGTGACCATCCAGATGGGTGGCTCCGATCAGTGGGGCAATATCACGGCCGGCACCGAGTTCGTACGCCGTAACCTGGAGGGCAAAGCATACGCAGTAACCACTCCTTTACTAACCAAGGCAGACGGTTCCAAGTTCGGCAAGTCCGAAGCAGGAAACATCTGGCTCGATCCAGACATGACGAGCCCCTACGAGTTCTACCAGTTCTGGCTCCGTTCCAACGATGCCGACATCCCAACCTACCTTAAGTACTTTAGCCTGCGCTCCAAGGAGGAAATCCTGACTGATTGCGCCGTACTCGAAAGCGGAATCGCCGAGTTCCGTGACATCAAGGCCGTAAAAACAAGCCTCGCGGAAGAACTAACCGAACGGGTGCATGGTACTGGCGGCCTGGCCACAGCCCTGAGCGTCACCAGCCTAATGTTTGGTAAAGGCGCAGCAGACGACGTTCGTGCCCTCAATGCCAAAACCCTCGGCTTCATGGCTACCGAGCTCGAATCACGTACCGGCCCGACCGAACTTCAGTCCGGAAAAATGTCGCTGATCGATTTCTTAGCCGGTGCCGACATCCTGACCAGTAAATCGGAAGCTAAACGCGCCATTCTAGGCAACGCCATTTCCATCAACAAAATCAAGATTGCCGACGTGGAAGCCACCGTCTCGTCCACCGACCTTCTCCACGGTAAATTTATGATGGTGGATAATGGAAAAAAGAAGCGGTACATGGTAGTAATGAGGTAAACGGGCGGGAGGCTGTGCCTGCGGACTAGCGAAATTTCGCTAGCTTGCACTTTACAAAATTCCCAACCAATGACATTCGAAGAATTCGACACCAGCGTAAAGGCCGCAGCCGCCAAAGCCCCTAACCTCGGAAAGAGCCTCAAGCTTGACCTCGGTGAGGGTTTCATTTACATCGACATGACGGGCGAAGAAGCCATAATCACCAACGAAGATGCCGAGGCAGACACGGTAGTAACCACTACCGTCGAAACCCTAGACGCGCTCCGCAAAGGCGACCTCAACCCAATGATGGCCATGATGGGTGGCAAGATTAAAATCAAAGGCGACATGGGCCTTGCGATGAAACTACAGGGACTGCTTAGTTAGCCTCATTGGTTCGTTAGAACTTTAGCTTACTCGCATGAGACGGCCCTCCGTGCTTTTCAGAGGGCCGTTTTTTTTTACACCTAAGCCTTTTCCCCTCTCCCGAAAAGAAGAGCAGAAGGAAAGATGGAACGAAAACCTCCTGCGAAGCGGCTTATTGTTAAGCACAAACGCCCTATTCTAATAAGCCTTCCTCTGCACCTGCTGCCGAGCCCCCACTTCAGTGTCTTCCCAAAGACAAAGTCTGATCCATACCGAAGGCGAATGCCCATTCCTACCGAATAAGTGTCAAATTCTGGCCCTTTCCTGGTCAGTACGAAAGCAAAAACGTATTTTAAGCGTTAAAGCTGAAAGCTGCATCAAGTATGCGGACTTCCAAACCCTCAGGCCCATGCGCTTTCTTTACCTTATTCTTATTTTGCTCACCTCTCCTACTTTGCTGCTGGCTACCCACAACCGGGCGGGCGAGATCATCGTCAGGGCCGATGGCGATTGCAACGATATCAACAACCAGTTGCGGGCCTGTGCCACCATTATCACCTATACCGAAACCGGCCAGACGGACGTTGACCGCAACGAACTACTCATCAGCTGGGGAGATGGGACGACAGATACTATCCGCCGGGATCAGAGAATCCCCCTCCCCAACGGAATCCAACGCAACGAGTACACCCTTTGCCACCGCTTTCCCGGATTCGGCCGCTACTTCATCAGCTTTCAGGACCAGAACCGGGTGGCCAATATTGTGAACATCGACGGTGGAGGCTCGGTTAACATACCCTTCAGTGTTTACACTATCTACACACTGACTAACCCGATTCTGAATGGCTGTAACAGCTCACCAGAACTCACCCAGTCTCCCATCGAGAATGCTTGTATCGGCTCTGTCTGGACACACAACCCCGGTGCTTTTGATGTAGATGGCGACAGCCTCGCTTTTGAATTTACCGTTCCTCAGCGCGCACCTGGTGTTCCAATCACCAATTACTCCCCGATCAACCAGGGCACCGGAGCACTTTCTATTAACGAAGAAACCGGTCAGATCATCTGGGACGCGCCAGCTATTGCCGGTGAATACACCCTGGCCTTCCTAGTAAAGTCTTTCCGTAACGGCATTCCGCTGGATACCCTAGTGCGAGATATGCAAATCTTCGTAGCAGAATGTGCGAATGATCCACCCACTGTGGATCTACCCTTTCGGGAAATCTGCGTAGTTGCCGGAGAAGTGATCCAGTTCGACGTTATTGCCACCGCTCCCATGACGGATACCGACCAAGAGGTAAAACTCACCGCCAGTGGCCGGCCCTTCGACTTTGACGGCAGCTCCGCTACCTTTACGCCATCGGACAGCACTTGGCGCCCAGACCCCGAGACTAAAACCTTCCGCTGGGAGACCAATTGCACCCATATAAGTAACCAACCCTATTTCGTTGTATTCAGGGCGGAGGATGATTTTTTCAGTTCCACGAGCGGGCTCTCCACCGTCCGGGTAGTTACGATTAAGGTCGTACCACCGCCGCCCGAAGGGTTACAAACAGTAGCTGATGACGATTTCATCACACTGACCTGGGATAAACCCTATGCCTGTGAGGACAGTGCGGACCCACTGTTTCTCGGCTTCACCGTATGGCGCAAAGAAGGCAGTAACCCCTTCGAGGTGGATACCTGCCAAACCGGCCTCGCCGGCCAGGGGTACACCCAGGTGACCCCGCGGGAAACCACGGAGATGCAGGACGGTCGCTACGTCTACGTCGATGACAACATTGAGCGCGGAAAAACCTATTGCTACCGCGTCCTAGCCCTCCTCGGCCGCCCAATCGCCAACCTGGGCTTGATCTTCGAAGAGATAGAATCCATCCCTTCGGAAGAAGTCTGCGTACAGCTTTCACGGGATATTCCGCTGCTCACTAAGGTCGACGTGACAAGTACAGACCTTAATGCAGGAAACATAGACGTTTGCTGGATGAGGCCCAACGCGCTGGCACTTGATACGGTACTAAACTCCGGCCCCTACCGCTACGTCCTGAGCCGGGCTGACGGGCAAACGACTAATGGTTCGGCCTTCAGCGAGGTTACTACTTTCGAGCGCCCGTTCTTTAATGAGCCAGTAGATACATGCTATTCCGACACCGGGCTGAATACGGAAGGCCAGGCTTATTCTTACCTCATCGAGCTCATCGTAGAGAACGAAAACAATCCGATAGGCGAAGGTCAGGCAGCTACCACCGTCCGCCTTAGTGGCAGCCCAACTGATAACGCTAATGAACTTAACTGGACGTCCATGACTCCCTGGACAAACGTGCGCTACGATCTTTTCCGTAAAGTCCCAGGAAGTTCAACCTTTGAATTTCTTACGACCACCAGCGATCAGCTGTTCCGGGATGCCGATTTGGAAAACGGAGAAGAATACTGTTATTATATTCTTGCTGAAGGGACGTACAGCGTAGACGACATCCCCAGTCCCCTATTAAACCGAAGCCAAGAACTTTGCCTACAGCCACTGGACAATATCCCCCCTTGCCCTCCAACGCTGGAGGTAATTAGTGTTTGTGATCGCGGTGTAGACTGCACCGATACCGGCAACCTATTCAATACTCTCAACTGGGTAGTTCCGGCAGATGTCTGCGAAGATGATGACGTAGCGGGTTACCGCATCTATTTTTCGTCTGACAGCGCCAGTAGCTCACTTCAGGTTGCCGAAATTCGCGACGAGGAAGTCGTAACGTTCAACCATTTTCCTACCAACGGTATTACTGGCTGCTACACCATTACCGCCTTCGACTTTAACGGCAACGAGAGTGACCACAGTGTGGAAGTGTGCGTAACCAACTGCCCGATTTACGAGCTGCCAAATGCGTTCACCCCTAACGGCGACGGGCAAAACGACCTCTTCATTCCGCGCGGCCGTTGTTTCGTTGAACGAGTTGAATTCCAAATATTTAACCGCTGGGGACAGTTAGTTTTTAAAACCAGCAACCCCGCCATTAAGTGGGACGGGCGAAACCTGGGCGGAGAACCGCTTCCTTCGGGAACGTACCACTACGTCGCCAAAATTTTTGAGCAGCGGCTGGAAGGTGTTACGCTATCGGCAGAACCACTATCCGGTTTTATTGAGCTTTTTGCCGGGGAGTAATCCAGATTGTACAGCTGTAGATTGATAGGCTACCGCACGTCATAGCACGAAGGCGGTAGCCCATCACCATAAAATAGCAACGGTGTGGAGTCTCAGTAACACTATTCATTCGATCCCGTAATGAGGCCGCTCAGTCAAGAAACTTTAGCAACCGCCACTCTTTGCGGAGATTATTCCACATGCCTGGCTTAAGCCACAGGCCGTAAGCGAGGCCGGTAAAAAATGTAAACATGGCATACACCAATGCGGGCTTAAGCATCTGTTCGTTTTCCAGCAAAGTGGAGGTTATGAGAAACGTGAGGCTCGTGTTTTGAATTCCCGCCTCGATACCGAGCGTGATCTGGTCATTGCGGCCAAAGCCAAACAAGCGGCCGAACAGCATGCCCGACGATAGAGCGCAAACGTTTATGATCAGAGATGCGGGCAAGATTGTAGCAAGCTCAGTCATCAACAGGTTACTCCCTCCGGCATCAGCGGGAGCAAGTAATTTGAGCGCGAAAAGTAGGCCCAACAAAAACAAGCTCATCCAGCGAAGACGAGGCTGGAGGTAGTTTGCCCGGGCCACTCTACGCGCCCTAAAGACCATTCCCGAAAAAACAGGTAGCAGCACGATCAGAAAAATCTGACCGGCTGTAGATAGTATAGGCAATTGTTGTAATCCTTCTCCGGACCAGAAGGTAGCAAGACCAAGATTAACGATCACCGGAATGGTAAGCATCGAAAGGCCCGTATTACAAATGGTGAGGCTAACGGCTAAAGTAGTGTTTGCCTTTAGCAGAAAACTGATAAAGTTACTAGTGAGGCCGCCCGGGCACGCAGCGAGAACAATTACCCCCGCGGCAAAAGCTGGTGGAAGTTTCAGCACAAAAGCAACAATAAAGGCAACGGCGGGCAAGAGCAGCAGTTGGAGTCCCAAACCAAGTAAAAGTACACGGGGATGGCTTACAAGTTGGCGGAAATTGTCGGCCCGCAGACTTAAACCAATGCTAAACATAATCAGCGCCAAAATCAATCCAATTAGAAAATCTATCATCTTTTTTCGCCTCGTTGTTTGGGGAAATGGTTTTTTGCAGCTAAATTCGCCTTATCGAAAGTGTTAACGTTCAATATTGATGTTGAAACAACAACACCCTTAGCGGTGTTAGCAAGGCACTAAACAAGGCTTTGGCTTTCGTTCTAAAAGTATTGAACAGCGTTTTTGCTTCTGTTCTAAAGATGTTAATAGGGTTTTAGGTGTTTATTTCTGGACCGGCTGTGCATTGCACGACCGGTCTTTTTTGTTTTGCAGCTATGAATTACTTCTCCCGCTCCACCGCAGCCACCAAGGCATCATACCACTCTTCCCCGTACTTACGGATCAGCGCAGGTTTAGCAAACTCATAGACGCGAATTTTCTCCCGCTCTCCCTTGGAACAGGCGGCTGAACAAATATCCCAAACATCGTAGTTCAAAGCTTCAAAATCGGCACTTGGCTTAGATTTAACGCGGATGGGATACAGGTGACAGCTAATCGGCTTTTTCCAATCGGTCCTCCCGTCCCGATTTGCCTGTTCGATCCCGCACATGGCCATCCCCTGGTCGTTTAACGTCATGTAGGCACAAGCGCCGTTATCCACCAGAGTAGTATCCCAACCGCCCAGCTTCTCGTTGTTGGTGTAAAAGCCCTGTTCTTCGATAGCTGCCCTACCCTCTTCGGTGAGGTAAGGAGCCACTTCAGGATAAATTTTCTCCAAGATGCTTAGCTCCTCCTTTTCCAACGGAGCACCAAAATCTCCTTCCCAACAACACGCGCCCTTACAGGCCGTCAGGTTACAGGCGAAGTGTTCGTCGGTTACGTCATCGCTGACGATTACATTATCGATTATATACATAGTACCTACTGTTTAACGTCGACCTCAATCCGGCGATCCTGATTAGCCAGTTGCCAGGCAGTATGAAATACGAGGCGACCAATTTTTTCCATTTTTTCGAAGTGGATCTTGTCTACCGTATCCGTGGCCTGGTGGTAATCGGCGTGGGTTCCGTTGAAGAAGAAAATACTGGGAATGCCCTTCACCGCAAAGTTATAGTGATCCGAGCGGTAGTAATAGCGATTGGGGTCATCTTCAGCGTTGTAGGTATAATCCAGTTCGAGCTGGGTGTACTCCTTATTAACATATTCATTGATACGGTGTAACTCCGTACTGAGGCGGTCGCTCCCGATTACATAAATGTATTCGGGATTGTCCGCATGCTCCTCGTCTACGCGGCCAACCATGTCTACGTTTATGTCTGCGATAGTGTTCGCCAGGGGAAAAATGGGATGGCTAGCATAATACTCAGAACCGAGAAGTCCTTTTTCTTCGCCGCTTACGAGCAGGAAGAGTACGCTACGCCGTGGTCCAATTCCTTGTTTTTTAGCCACTACGAAGGCTTCGGCAATTTCCAGGACGGTGGTGGTGCCGGAACCGTTGTCGTCGGCACCATTGAAGATGTTGTCTCCGCGCTTACCAATATGATCGTAGTGAGCACTAACGACCAATACTTCGTCTTTCAGCTTAGGGTCAGAGCCTTCTACGAAGCCCAGTACGTTTTCTCCGATGAGTTCCTTCACCACCTTAGACTGGGTCAGCTCCAGGTTTACCGGAACGGATACGGATTTAGAGCGTCCGGATTTCTCCATCTTCTTACGGGCCTTGATGACCTTTCTTCCGGCCTTCCCCATAATTTTCCGGGCGAGTTGTGGCGTGATGTAGACGACGTTGGCGGTTTTACGTTCCGCTTCGGCTTGTTCGGCCATGCGCATCCGGCCGTCCAGTGTTTCCTGGCGGATATTACGGATGTTGGTCTTGAAATCAGGGTCAATAATAAACACTGTTTCAACACCGTTTGCCTTAGCGACTTCCAGTTTACGCTCGTTGTTTGTGCTCCAATCCGAAGTTTTATCGGTACCGGATACCTGGTAAATATCTTTTTTTCCTTTCGGCTCCCCCGAGAAGATGAGAATGTGTTTTCCTACTACATTTTTCCCGTTATAATCGCTGTAAGCTTCGTCGTCGATGCCGTAACCGAGGAAGGTGAGTTCGGAAATATTGGTGGCACTTCGGTCTATATTCTGAGAAGGCGCACTTGCGTATTCCCAGAGGTGACGCAGAGGTTCACCATCCAGTTTAAGCTCAATATTTTCCCACTTTTGGCGGGCGAAGAGAATGCGCTGGAAGTATCCTCCGTTTTCTCCTATGGCAGGAAGGCCGAGGTCGGCGAATTGCTTGCGCAGATATTCTGCAGCCCGTTTCTGGCCGGGTTCTCCGGTTTCGCGGCCCTCCATGTCATCGGCGGCCAGAATATTGAGGTGACGCTTCATGTCTTCCACCTTAATGGTGGCAGCCAGGGCTCTGGCCTCTGCGGGCGAGGTTGACAGCCTTTGGACCGGACCGGTCTTTTGCGCGAAAAGCACGCCGGAGAGCAAAGCTGCGGCCAGAAGCAGGGTGTTACGGATCATGTTATATTTAAGTTAGTACGGCGAAATAACGCCACGAAGCAACGGATGTTCTACTTCATGGCTATGCTTTCCGGAACTCCTCTTCAGGTAAAGAGGCTCGGCAGCAGGTGCAAGGTGTGTTATTGAGTTCGTGGGTCACTAAGTTACTGGGTGGCTGCCGCAAGGTCCGTTCGCAGCGCTATGCTTACCCACCTTCGGCGAGTAAGCATAGCGCGAAAACAATACAGTGACTCACTCTGCACCTGCGTTCGCGCCCAAGAATCGTAATAGTCAGGTACTTACTTTACTATTTTAAAGCTGCGCTGCTTGCCGTCCGCAACGATGGTGAGTTGATAAGCCCCTGCGGGCAAAGATCCGGTGTTGATGCGGGTAAAACCACTGAGCGCGGTGGAACGATCGACCACCTGCCCGAGCGCGTTGGTAAGCGTTGCGCTATAATCCGACAAATCCGTTTTCACTTCCAGCACATCGTTGACGGGATTCGGACCAACGCTGACCGGAGCGGTAAGCGGCTCATCCGTTCCAACCGGCAAGCGGCGGACGATATCGGCAGACAGTGCGTCAACGTAAAAGCCATCATCGGTAACGCCGCCATCACTTCGCAGCTCAAAGCGGATCATAACTATCTCACCGATATAATCACTCAGGCTGGCTTCTTCCAGCACCCACTCCTCCTGGTTGCCGTCGTAGACGGGCTCTCCGGGTGTAAGGTGGTTCTGCGTCCCTGGCCGGGTGCGGGTGCCGCACTGCGGAATCCAGTTCGTACCGCCATCAATAGACACTTCCAACTGGACCTGATCATAGTCTGATTCAATGGCCCACTTCGCGTAAAAGCTCAACATGGCGGACACGACGTTCGCCTGCGTAAGGTCAATCGTTTCGTTGAGAGTAAGCGTATTATCGGCCCGGTCGTCATACTCCCCGTTAGGAGAATCCGTAAGCGAAGCGCTTGGTGACCCGGGGTAGAATTCACTGGTTGTTAGTCCCCACCCATTCGTCGTCCAAGCAGCAATGTTTTCCGCTTCGTTGGTGAAGATGCTTTCAGTCTGGCCGTAGACCTTAATGATCCGTTGGCGAGTGGTGAAGTTGCCATTGTCCAGCACCAGGTCGAAGACGACTTCGTCACCAGCTTCGGTAAGCTCGCTGATGGTAACTTCCAGTTCTCCCGCCAGCAGTTCTCCCCGGGTAAGGGTATGGGTGTTGTTTGGCCCGACGGAGGCTACATTGGCAGAGACAGGTTCGATACTAACCGTAAACTCTCCGTCCGCAAAACCGATACGGGTAAGATTATAAGTCAACGAGAAGCTCAGGGTACTGACCAGACCGGTGGAGGTTTCCTCCAGAATAGCAAAGCGGTTCAGCGCTTGAGCGGCCGTCATGTTGTGGACAAGCATGTCTTTCGAAATACCTTCGATCTGGCTCTGAGCTGGCCAGAAAGCTGGGCCGATTTCAGGAGTCATCGCCAATACTTTTTCACGGGTACCGCCATCAACTGTTTCCAAGAATCCGTACATAAAGTCGTCACTATCTCCGCTGGCGGGGTAAAGGCCGGAAGAAAGGATATTGTCGTAGCCATTGGCGCGCACCATTGCCTCCGAGAGTTGTTCGTAATAACCGTTGTCTGGTGTGTATTTCTCCCGGGCATAACCAAAGGGATAGAGTAACAGCCCGCCGGAAGTGTGGTTATTCAGCGCGATCGTAAAACTATGGCTTTCAACAAAGTAACGAATGGCGCGGGTTTCCGGCTCGCTGAAAGCGGATGTTCCCGGGTAGGTTTCGCCACTCTCTTGCTGGGAAACGCCGGTGGTATTCCATATCGGAGTACCGTTAGGCTCGACGTAGTTATAGTTGCGGTTGAGGTCCACGCCGTAGCCGCCGCGGCGGTTCTTACGCCAGAAGCCACCGCCGTTAGGATTGGTTTGTTCGTTGTACAGGTATCCGTCGGGGTTTACGCAGGGAATGAAGTACAGCTCGGTATTGTCGACAATACTTCGGACCTCTTCGCTGGTGGTATAGTTCTCTATAAGGTACCACATGAAGAAGACGAGTTGCTGCATGGAAGCTGGTTCACGAGCGTGGTGGAGGGCGTCGTAAAGGATTTCCGGCTCTGAATCGTCCGTTTCAGTGGGGTTATCAGAAATCTTCACCCATTGCTGGTAGTTCCCTTCCTCTGTTTTGAAGTTGTTGGGATCTGCGGGATCGGTATTATCGGCCCTTTGAGTGATGATGTCGATATTATTGGCCTGGCAGTAGGTGTACATCTCGTCCAGTTCGGCAAGCATTTCGGAGTAGGTGAGGAAGCCTCCCATAGAGCCCCCGTTGTAGTTCTCCGGAGAGATGATTTCCGGACCTGCAGTTGCCTCACCACAGTCTGTATTTTTAGCTGCTTCCGATCCGACGTAGCGTGGGCTAGCGGGATTATTTTGGTCTACATAGAATTTATCAACATTCTTTATTGTGATCTCATAATTCAGGCCCACTTCCCGAATTTTGGATAGTTCCGCAGCTGAGAAGTCAGATTCGTAGGAGTACCCGTTCTTGTCGCGTCCGTGATCCAGGTCTACGCCCATTTCCATCAGGCGCAACATTTGAGCGGCATCGGAGTAGTAAATCTTTGCACGGTGAAAGCCTTCCGTCTGAGCGGTAAGGGATAAAGAACTGAAGACTAGTACGAACAGGAGCAGGATTAATCTCATGGAGCAGAATGTTTTGGCGAAGATAAGCGGTCTAGACTTGAAGTATTGTCGGGGAGATGGCGTTACTACAAGGCAATCGTAAGATTACCGGACACTTAAATCCGTCGCGACGGTTTCAGGTTCTCAAGGCCCCTTTTGGTAGCCTGGTGAGACCGAAGTTATCTGCTCAGCAGCACTTCCACCATGGCATCAGCGGAAACCTGTCCTTTTCTGCGCACAAACGCCCGGTCCGTCCCATCTCCGATCTCATAAGTAATTCCTTCGGCGCCGAACTGGGTACGGAACCAGCTCATAGTGGTGGGTTTACCAATCGGCTCAGCATCTTCGTTGATGCGGAAGTCTCCTCCGATCCCCTCCTCGATGGCCGCCAGCCATGCGTCCTTAAAATATGGCAGCGCGGTTGGCGGCTCTACCTGGTCGTTGTGGGTATAGTAAACATCTTTATAGGTGGAGTGAAAGTCCATACCCAGCACTACCCTGCTCTTCGTTTTCTTCATTGTTGCCACGATACCGTCGGCCACCTGGCGGGCTTCGGGCTGTCGGTAACGGGCCCAGTCGCGGTTGCTATCAATCCCTCCAGCGGTGTGGCGCCAGTGGCCCATATCAACGCCGTCGGGGTTGAGCAACGGGTATACTAGCAGTTGATATTTATCGAGAAACTCATCACGGCGGGGGTGCTCCAACAGTCCGTCGATAAAAGCTTGAAGGCAGAGAAAGCCCGTTACCTCAGGCGGGTGCTGGCGGCTCAGAAGTACGATGGTCGGGCGCATATCCGGTTTGCCTTTGCTGATGCTAAAGGCTGGTAGGTTGCGGCCCATTTTGCTCTCTCCTACGGAAAAGGCGCATACGACTTCATAGCGTGTGTTGAGGTCATCGAGCCAATCCGCTACGTCCGTTGAGTTAATCACTTCCTGGCCCGCGAGGTAGTGGGTTTGGCCTGCGCGAAGGTTCATCCGGACATCAGCCGTGAACTGACCAAGGCCAAGCGTCACCATAGCGCTATCTACCGGGCCCCAATTCTGCCGGTCCGTACTGATTTTCGGAAAGTAGCGGTGGTGGACAGTTGGTGGATACGTTAGCCGCACGCTGATCGTCTGGTCGCGGTCGGACTTGAAGCGCATTGCATACCAAGGGCTGGGGTTGATCGGCCCGTTTTCAGGTTCGATAATGAAAGTATACGAGGTGTCGTTGATTTGCCGAACGGCGTTTAGGCGGGCGCCGTCGAACTCGTTATCGACCGCCAGACCGGCTTCGGGGAAGGCCCAGGTTTTCTTTTCCTGAACGCTTATTTCCTTCGTACGGGTATCCACCTCTACGGGAAAACTGTAGTTGGAGGCCTGGTTGCAGGTTAGTAGAAGTAAGATCGGGAGCGATAGTAGTAGCGTGTACTTCATTTTATACTTTTTGCTCCGCAGCTACTACGTGGTAGGCGCAGACGCGGGATGCAATATAGGTTAAGAGACTGATTCGCTGCGTGCAATTACAAGGTTACCGGAAGCTCAAACCTTGCGATTGCCCTACCAACTCGCCAGTTCAGTCATTACTCCATGAGCACTTTCAGACCACTACACGCAGGTGTTCATCCAGCAAAGTAGCAACAACTGGCACCTCCCCCAGTAATTCACCGTCCGCCTCCAGAGCTGTTCGCCCGTCCACAGGAGTAACACGAACTGACCGCGCATGCGTAGTGGTGACCTCCTCAATAGCACCGATGGTCCCTGTATAAAACCGCCAGGAGGATAAGAGGATTTTCCAGATCGGCAACCGTTTAGCATACGTGAGTGCCAGTAAATTGGCCGTGGGATCAGCCTGAGGCACTAATCGCATACCGCCTCCGCTGTAGCGGCCAATACCAATGTTTATGGTGTGAACGGGGCCGGTAAAGGTGTTACCCTCGTATTCAATCTTTACCGTTGGCGGTGTAAAACCCTTGAGGTAAAGCAGCGTCAGTAAGGGGTATAGCCAGGGGCTTTCCCAGCGAGACTTTTCGCTTCGGCGTACCACCTCCGCGTCGTAGGCCAAGCCGGCTACGTTTAAGAAGTAAGTAGTTTGTAGTGGGTCGTGAATTATGGTTATTGCCCTCTCCCCCAGCCCCTCTTCTCGGGAGAGAGAGGGTGTTGGAAGGTAGACTAACTTCCCCACCCGGTGATTCATCGTTTGCTGCCGGCGGGTCATCTTTAGCCAGGAGCCAATATTATGGGGTGTTTTCAGAGTGCGGACCCAGTCGTTACCCGTACCAAGGGGAAGTGGAACATAGGTAACTTTCTGCAAGCCATCGGCACGAACGATCCCATTTAAAATGTCGTGGTGAGTGCCGTCTCCCCCCACTCCGACCAAGTAAGTTTTGCCAGAGCGAACGGCGGCCTCTGCGAGGGCCGTCATTCCTTCTTTTGCGTTGCTCTCCGCTACCGTCATTGTGGGTAGGCCAGCCTGCAGAACCGGCAACCATTTCTGCCACCGACGCAAGGCCTTACCCCGGCCGGCGGAGGGGTTTAAAAGGAAGTGCCAGGGTGTTTTATCTGTTCTCACGGCTTAAAGGTCGGTTATCGCGGGCAATTGGTCCGATGGTAGCTTTGGACAATTAAAAATTGTGGACCTTGCCCTTCGAAGCTGAGTTGGTAAATCACTGAGTTGTTAATTATAAACTTATGAAGGCACCCATAATAGCAGTAAACAAAGTCCGTAAAGTCTACGGTGAAAAAGTAGCCGTTGACGACGTGACCTTTGCCATGCCACCCGACGCCATCTTGGGCCTCCTCGGCCCTAACGGTGCGGGCAAGACTAGTCTCATACGGATGATCACCACCATCACCGCTCCAGATTCAGGCCAGATCGAATTCAACGGCCAGCCGCTGTCCGGTTATCACCCCACACAGATCGGTTATTTGCCAGAAGAGCGGGGGCTGTACAAGAAAATGTACGTCGGCGAGCACCTACTTTACCTCGCCCGTTTGAAGGGTTTGAGTAAAAAGGAAGCCACCACCGCAGCTAAAGAGTGGCTCGGTAAATTCGGACTCGAAAACCATTGGGATAAGAAAGTAGAAGAGCTCTCCAAGGGTATGCAGCAGCAGGTTCAGTTCATCGCCACGGTCATCCACAACCCCAAGTTGCTGATCCTGGACGAACCCTTCAGCGGCCTCGACCCCGTAAACGCCACCCGCATGCGAACGGAGATTCTGCGCCTCCACGCCGCGGGGACGGGCGTCATCTTCAGCACCCACCGGATGGAGCAGGTAGAAGAACTCTGTGAATACATCGTACTCATCAATCAGGGTGCTAACATACTGGAAGGTAAGGTGGCTGATATTCGCCGCCGCTTCCAGGACGATAAGTTTCACTTGGAATACGAAGGCGACCTACCGGCCATTTTCAGCGAACGTTACGAGCTCCTCAACCCCACCCCTTCTGGCGTAGACATTCAGCTGAAGGGTGGGCAAAAAGCCAATGACCTCCTCCGCTTCCTGCTGGATGCGGATGTCCACATCGTCGGTTTTCAAGAACTACTCCCGAGTCTCAACGAAGTCTTCATCAAGCAGGTTACCCAACTTGACCCTACTAATACTAATCCTTTTGATACAGGCAGCTGAGTTAACGAGTCACTGAGTGGCTGCCGCAAGTACCATCCGCGGTGCTTTGCTTGCTCACCTTAAACGGGCAAGCGCGACACACAACTCACCGACATAATAGTAATTCAATAAGATGCTTTTCTACCCTTCTTTGCATCCTGCGTCCGCGCCCATATGTAACATCTACCACAGGCGGTAGCAAATTCAGTGGCTCAACAATTCAACAATTCAATTATGAACAATCTCTGGCTGGTAATCCAGCGCGAATACCTAACCCGCGTACGCCGCAAGTCCTTCATTCTGGCGACTCTACTGATGCCGCTGGGTATGGCCGTTTTCGTGGTGGTGGTCCAGTTCATTTTCAGCTACGGCAACGACGAGCAACAACGCATCGCAGTGGTAGATGATGCCAATATCTTCAACCGCACCCTGCCCGATAGTAAGAACCTGTACTTCAAATTCCGTGACGAGCCGCTCGCTGATTTGAAGAAGAATATGGCCGAGGACAGCTCCTACAACGCTATTCTCGTAATTCCTACGGTCACAAACCCACGCTTGAAAGACTTCCGGGTAGAGTACTTCAGCGACGATCCGCTCGCCCTTGACACAGAAATGGCCGTCAGCCGACGCGTGGAAAAAGCAATGCGCAAGTACAAGACTTCCGCCCTCGAGCTGGACGCCACCGCCATCGCCGCCCTAGAGACGGATATCGACATCAAGACCAGAAAAATAACTGTAGAAGAAGGCGAAGACGACGACACCAGCATGGCCGGAGTCATCGGTGCGATCCTCGGCTCAGTGATGGGTTTTCTGATGTACATCAGTATTTTTGTCTACGGAATGATGGTGATGCGCTCGGTGATGGAAGAGAAAATAAGCCGTATTGTGGAGGTGGTAATCTCCAGCGTGAAGCCCACGACCCTGCTGCTCGGTAAGATCATCGGCGTCGGCGGCGTCGGCCTAACGCAGGTACTTGCCTGGATGATCCTGATTCCCAGTGTTCTCGCCCTCGTCGCCCTCGTCTTCGGGTTTGATCCCGATACTGCGCAACAGATGCAAGCGGGCTCCGCTACCTCTCAGCTTGACCCGGACGAAATGCAAAGCATGATTGAGCAAGCCATTTCTGGCCTCGACGAGATGAACTGGTGGGTCATCATCCCGGCCTTCCTGCTTTACTTCCTCTGCGGATACTTCATGTACGCGGCCATGTTCGCAGCTATCGGAGCTGCGATGGGCGACGATATGGGCGAAGGGCAAAGCCTGACGCTCATCGTGATGATTCCCGTAATTCTAGGCTTCTACATCATGATGGCTGCGTTGCAGGCGCCAAACTCCAGCCTCGCCGTTGGTAGCAGTTTCGTTCCTCTCTTTGCCCCTATAGTGATGCCTGCACGCTTGCCCTTCGACCCGCCCACCTGGCAAATCATTGGCAGCTTACTGGTAACCGTCATTTTCTCAGGCTTTATGGTTTGGCTTGCCGGGCGTATTTACCGGGTGGGGATTCTCAACTACGGTAAAAAAGGATCGCTTAAGGATATGGGGCGGTGGCTTTTCTCTAAGTATTAAATAACGCGACTCATTGAATAACTGACCGCGAGGCATCACCGCGGGTGCCGAATATCAGTTTTCAAACTGACGTGTATTTATTACATTAACGCCCGCCATGAACTTAAGAACTACTTTTGCAAGAACTGGTTTGTAACATCGTACGGACCAGCCTTGAAACTACTCATTTATATGGCAAATATTTTAGACAATCTGGCAAGAATGATCACTCCTACGCTGATAGGCACCGTCGAAAAGCAACTTGGTAAATCGACCAGCGGCACTGAATCTGCGCTAGGCGAGACTTCTCCCTCAATTCTCGAAGGGACGGGCTTCCTCAAGAGGTTACTCCCACTATTATTGATCGGAGCACTTACTTGGTTTGGTCTACAGAGCTGTGGTACAGAAGGCGTGGAATCGAGTATTGAAAATGCTGGTGACACAATGTCCGACGTTACAGGGAAAGCAAATTCTGCTACTGGCGACCTGGCAAATGGTGCTGCGGCCATGGGAAGCAACGCATTGTCCGACCTCAAAGAAACGGCTAATGGTCTTTGGGCTCTTGTCCTCCCTGATGGCGCGACTATCGAAGCCAACAAAGATGGCCTTGAGTACTCCTTGATCAACTTCATTAAAAGTGATAACACTGTTGATAAAGCGACACGGCTCAACTTCGATGCTCTGCGCTTCAAAACCAAAAGTGACAACCTCGACTCTGATTTCTCCAAGCGACAAATTGATAACATGGTAAGCGTGCTAAATGCCTACCCCGATGTACACCTCAATATTAGTGGATACACCGATAATGTTGGAGATCGGGTTACCAATGCGCACCTTTCTGAGAATCGGGCACATCAGGTAGCGGTTTCCTTTGTTACTAAAGGTATTGACCGTTCCCGGCTCACTGTTGAAGGTTTTGGTGAAACACACCCAGCCTGCCCAGCCAATGATACGCCTGAGTGCCAAGCTCAGAACCGCCGGATCGCGGCACTGGTGACGAAAAAGTAATCTTCAGCCCCCCGTTTGTACATACAAACGGAACAAGCCCCGTCGGAGAACATCTCTGGCGGGGCTTTTCTGTGTTTTGGATCGGTTTCAAAGTGAATTCTCTTCAAGAAAAGTGTTAAAATTTAAACCATGGGGTTGCCTTTCTAGAAAAATACCCGTTATTATTGGTTTAATAAAACACCTTACCTATGCAATTACGCCTTACGCCTTTTGGGCAATATTAGGCCTTCTCTTTACCTCCTGTGATCGGGATATGACTCTAGAGATTGTAAACCTCGATTCCGATCAACCTAAGACATACATATTTGACGTAAGCAACCTATCCGGTGGCGTAAAATCTACGTCCGATAGCCTAAAGCCTTATGTTTTGGGCCCAGAACGGGACAATCCGTATACAGTTGCAAAATTGAATGAAGCTGCTCAGTCTATTGGAGTGACTAGTTCCTATTCCACCTCCGACCTTTACGTTAAGTTCACACCTCAAGACGACGAGGACATGATCGAGCTAGACGAAGCCGATCTTTTCCTATTAGACTTTCCATGGACTAGGGAGATAATAGAAAAAGGAGATTACTACCAAACTTCCGACAACAAAGATGAATTCCCTGAGCTTTACACCACCTTTTCAGTCGGGGATCCCATTCCGGATGTTCCATATGAAATCATCGCCAATTTAGATCTTACCGTCACAGACTATGATGTCATCGAAGAAGCATTCGGAATAACTGGCAACAGTAAAGATTTCGAAGAAACTTTTGGGACCAAGAAGGATTGCATCTGCTTACAAAACCCGCGCTACGACGAGGGAGGAGACTTGGTGTGCGAAGGAGATTGTGATGACACCGGCGGCGGCGGCGGCGGTATCTTCATCACAAACGATTGTGGTTGTGAAATATTCAGGGACGAACGCAAGCCTGGCGGAACCATAAAAGTATTTGACACCCAATTTCAACGTTTTGAGGGTGTCAAGCGCGTTCGGGTTGTGGCAAAAAACGGTTGGTTCTCTTGGCGGACAACGGAAACCGACGACAACGGTTGCTGGCGGGTAAACCGGCAGTTCAAAGGAAAAGCTTGGTTCTGGGTAAAGTTCAAGGATAAGGTTTCCGACCGTGGCCGTATCAGGTTTGCAGGGGTCCGGGGTTGGAGGCTTTGGCAAAAAGGCTTTACGGGCAGTTTCTATGTTGGTAGGTTGGCTGGGCCAAACTTTCATGATATCCAAGTAAATTTCAATGCCTGGGACGGCAATACAGTAGGAACTAAAGTACACTACGCTTGGGCGGGAGCGACCGTCAACAATGCCCTGCATGAATACCATGATTATGCCGCGCAGGAGGGCTTTGTGATTCCACCCAAACTGGACATTATGGTACCTCTGGGCCGGAGAGATGGTTTCACAATCATGCTCCGTCATATGGGCACGAACAATTTCATCAATGCGTTTTCCGATGGCAACGCAATAGCCGGAGGAGGAGGCAACAGCCTTTCAACGGCAGGTCTGGGTATTTTAATAAATGCGATCACCGGTACGCTTGCGCTTAGTAATACGATAGGGCGTGTTTCCGTACGTAAATTTTTGGGAGACGTCAATATCGGCGGTAATAAAGTCGATAGTGACGACCTCAAACACTTAGCCTACCACGAGATTGGCCATGCTTCTCATTACGAGGCAACTTCAAATTCATTTTGGAAAGATGTAATTCGTGCTGAAGTTGCAGCCAGGGGGCATGGTGATGAGGATAGCCACAATGCTGGCATCATCCAAATTGCTGAAAGTTGGGCGGAACATATTTCACTTACTATGGTTAAGCAGCAGTATCCTCTGCCTGTTGCTGATCCAAGCAGAAATACAGTAGCTTTTCAAGATTGGTCCATATTTCACGAAAGAGTCCGAAACGAATCTTTTGGTCATATCCCAATAGGCTTATTTAACGATTTAATTGACGGGGTAAACAATACTGAGTCAGTAATTGAAGAGGACTTCATGGGCTTTTTCAGCCTAAATGATCCTGTCTTAGGTGGGTACACAAATTCATTTTTCGCGCAACAGATGAATAGCAGCGTAACTTCTCCAGCCGGGTTCAGGCAAAGATGTTTGAGCAATCTACCTTCAGGAGTGACACCTTTTGCTATCAATACGCTATTTGAGGAGTATTAGCATTCCTGAATGCTAAACAATCCTCATCTTTCTTGGTATAATTCTAAATTTTCGTTCGCCGTGAAGAACTTATTATTACTCTTATTCCCACTTCTTTTCAGCCTTTCCTGTAAAGACGAGAAGTGCGGTGGAAGCAGAGACAACTACTGGTACGACCTAGAAGCAATAGTAGACCTATCACCAATAAAAGAGACATACAATATCGGTGACACTATTTCAATGGAAGTGACTTTCCCAAGATCAATTTTTGACCGAAACCACGATGTCTTTGAAACACTTGAAGGAATAAATATTATTCATGGATGGTGGGTGGTAAAACTCGATAGTGTCGACAGAATTAGCATCGATGCAACGCAAAATATATCGCTCGTGGAAGGAGGAACGACCGTAGGCAGTTCAACTCTTGAAATCTTCAGTGATTTTAGTAATGCAAGAGGTACCTTCGAGAAAACCCAAGAGGGTGATTTTGTTGTCAACTATAAATTCACTTTAGACCGTAGCGGATCATATTGGTTGCAGTTTACCCAATACGTGGAGTGGCTTGAAAACGCCAACGACAACGACCCGATTGTTTTGCAGAATGAGTGCTCTAACGGCCACTTTAAGCTCTTCTATGCTGTTCAGAACATGCCAGACGACAACCTTTTACTTCTCTGCGAAGGCAACCCTCCAACTGGTTTTTGCGACCAAAACATCGAAGACTATCGAACAGAAATAGCTAGACAAGGAAGTTATATATTTAAAGTTGTCGAATGAAAAAGCCTCTCATAAATATAGCAGCAGTTCTCGGTTTCGGAAGTTAGCAGGTAAATGCCGATCTTGGCCTCATGGCAGATTTCACCCCTTCCAGCCTCTCCGAAGCTTGCAGTTTTGATCACGTGTACGGTAGCATTGTACGTCCGCA
>Ga0306864_1000276_pt1 | contig 24754 bp, 20 predicted proteins | sample AntRauTorckE5430_FD_190448 | JGI IMG/M metagenome (GOLD analysis project Ga0306864, IMG submission 190448) | Saline lake microbial communities from Rauer Islands, Antarctica - Metagenome Torckler E5 #430 (v2) (version 2) | ecosystem: Environmental > Aquatic > Non-marine Saline and Alkaline >...
TAACGGTAAAACAAGTTTAGCGCAAATTATGTTCTTTCGTTTATATTCAGTTAATTCAAAGTTAACACTAAATTAACATTAAAGCAATAAAAGTTACTTTTTTTTTGAGTTGATTCGATCTTTTCAGAATTAGTCTGCCTTTACTTAGTCGGCAACTGATTTATTTTTGATTTGTATAAAAAAATCAAGTTTTTTCATAATTTGAATTACGATTAAGTTAGTTTTTAAATGAGATTGGGTTCTTCAATAATTTCTGCAAAAGTGAGTAGGTGACTTCAAGTCACGAAAAAGTTCGCCCCATTTTGTCCGTATCAATTGCACGGCACTTTAGTGCCGTGAGTTTAAAAAGCAATGATGTATCTGGGCTTTAGCCCAACACCTGCGCAGTTTTGGGCTAAAGCCCAGATATTTTTTGACCTCTTAATCACGGCACTTTAGTGCCGTGCAATTGATATTTTTTGGGGCGAACTTTTGTTGTTAAAAACACTCAAAATCGACACTCCACCTTCAAAGTCTTATTTATACATAAATTTATAAGTTGAGGTTTTCGTAACCGTTCCGAGTATAGAAATCGTCAAAAAGCCAAAATTATTATCAATAAATGATTTTCTCTCAAACGGCATCGGTTTTTAAAATCGATATTGTTTAATTTATAACCTTTGCTACCGCTTATAAGCGGCTCTTTTTAATCTATCATTCATCGTTTTTCCAATACCTTCGTCGGGCATTTTTTCTACAAAAATTGCTTCCAGACTCAACGCATCTAACTGGTGCATCGCTTGATATAATAAATGTCCCGCATTCGCTAAATCATCGTTTAAACTCAATTGAATTTGATGTTTTTTGGGAATATTTTGAAAAACTTTACTTAGCGTAATTATGCCGATTTTTTCTTTATTAAAACTCAAAATATCGTTTTCTAAGTCGTCCGTCAAAAACAACGAAGTATGTGGCGAATAATGATAGGGCAACATTCCTGGGCTTAACGGTTTTTCTAATTTCAGATTATCCAAAATCAAATTATCTGCTCCAACGACTTCCGCCAATTCTTCCAACGAAATCGCCCCCAAACGATAAACGATAACTTTATCATTTTGAAAATTAACAATCGTAGATTCTAATCCTTTTTGGCACAAGCCGCCATCTAAAATATACGGAATTTTGTCGCCCAACTGCTTCGCAACGTGTTGTGCCGTCGTCGGACTGATGTAGCCAAACGGATTCGCACTTGGTGCAGCAAGTGGAAAACCAAGCGTTTGCAATAACTCCAACGTCAGTTGATGATTCGGAATGCGAACCGCAACATTGGGCAAACCTGCCGTCACCAAGTCTGGAACAATCTCCTTTTTCGGCAAAACCATCGTCAAAGGGCCGGGACAAAAAACGGCTGCCAACTTTTTTGCCAAAGGCGGGAATTCCGTCACGTAATCCTGTACGGCTTCCAAACTCGGCAAATGAATGATTAACGGATTCGTCATCGGTCGCTCTTTTGTTGTGAAAATAAGTTTGACCGCCTCCGAATCCAACGCATTTGCCGCCAAACCATAAACTGTTTCCGTAGGAATTGCAACGACTTCACCGTTTTTTAATAAAGCTGCCGCTTGTTTTATATCTTGACCGATTATTGCCATTTTTTTATAATTTTAATTGGACTACAAGTTTACGATTTTTTTGAATTTTGTATTGAAATATTAGGCTCTAAGTTCCGAAACTTTGTCCCGAGAATTAAGGCGCAAGGTTTAAAATTGAATCAAAAGTAAATTTGTGAAAATATTTTGCGTACAAAGGCAATCGCAAGAAAATGAAACCTTCTTTTTGTGCAAATTCATCCTCAATCGTAAGGTTTTTCTCGTGATTGCTATACGATGTACTTTATTTCTTTCCCGAAAAAATCGGGATAAATTATGGTTTAATTTTCCTACGGCAGTAGCTTTGCCATGTTAGCAATAAAAAAATTAAAACCCTTCCACTGGATATTTTCAAAAAATAGAAGAAGCAGTTTCCGTCGTAAACCATTCTAAAAACTTCATTCCACGGTAAGAATTCCCTTTTTTATTCAATCGTGGACTCCAAACTACGATGCAATATTTTTTAGGATGAATCGCCACAATGCCGCCGCCGACCCCACTTTTTCCTGGTAAACCGACCTTATACGAAAAATCACCAGCTTCGTCATAAAACCCACACATTTGCATAATTGCGTTGATGCGTTTGGTTCTACTTTTGGTCAAAATCTTCTCACCAGTAATTGTATGTACGCCGTGATTTGCCAAAAATAAAAAGGTGTTTGCCAATTCGTTACACGTCATTTTGATGGAACACAAATTAAAATACAAATCTAAAACGGCATCAATATCATTATGAATATTTCCGAAATCTTTCATTAAATTAATCAAAGCCGCATTCCTAAAACCGGTCGATTTTTCAGATTCCACGATTATTTCATCGAAATTAATATTTTCGTTTTGTGCTAATTTTCGGATAAAATCCAAAAAATCTTTTTTTGGGTTTTCAAAAAGACTCATCAAAATATCGCAAATCACAATCGCCCCGGCATTAATAAACGGATTTCGAGGAATTCCTTTTTCGTATTCCAATTGTACCAATGAATTAAAAGGTGTTCCCGAAGGCTCAACGCCAACCCTTTCCCAAAGTTCGCCACCTTTGATTTGGTACGCCAAAGTCAAAGCCAAAACCTTAGTAATACTCTGAATCGAAAATCGAATTTCGCTATCGCCAATAGCAAATTGTTTGTTTTTAATGGTCGCCAAATGAACACCAAAATGATTGGGATTCACGTTTTCTAATTCAGGAATGTAGGACGCAACATTTCCTTGGTTTTCAATGGCTAAAGCCGCTTTATGAACCTTATTTAGTGTGTTTTGGTAGTACATTTTAAAGAAAATATGAAATATTCAAAAACCCAAACATCAAACAAATACCGTCATTCCGATTCATAATATTTGGAATCGGAATGACGGTATTTGTTGTTTTTAGATTTGTTATTTATCAAAATATAAAATAAAATTTAAAGCGGAATATTTCCATGCTTTTTCTTCGGCAATGTCACCGATTTATTCTCCAACATCGCAAACGCTTTTATCAATTTGCGGCGCGTATTTCTCGGATGAATCACCTCATCAATAAAGCCACGACGAGCCGCACGATAAGGATTTGCAAACTTATGAGCATATTCTTCTTCTTTTTCTAACAACTTTTCTGTGGGATTTTCTGCTGCTTGAATCTCCCGACGGAAGATAATTTCACTCGCTCCTTTTGCACCCATCACCGCAATTTCTGCACCTGGCCAAGCATAATTCATATCTGCTCCGATGTGTTTAGAATTCATCACATCATACGCTCCACCGTAAGCCTTACGGGTAATCACCGTCACTCTCGGCACCGTCGCCTCACTCAATGCGTACAACAATTTTGCCCCGTTTGTAATGATGCCGTTCCACTCCTGGTCGGTTCCTGGCAAAAATCCTGGAACATCAACTAAAACCAATAACGGAATATTAAAACAATCGCAAAAACGAGTAAATCGAGCTGCTTTTTTAGAACTTTCCACGTCCAAAACCCCAGCCAAATTCATCGGCTGATTCGCAACAATACCAATACTTCTACCCGCAATTCTCGAAAATCCGACCACGATATTATTTGCATAATCTCTATGAATTTCCATAAACGAATCCGCATCCACAATTCCCTTAATCACTTCTCGCATATCATACGGCTGATTCGGATTTTCTGGAACAATCGTTTCCAAAACTTCCCGCACTTCATCTGCCAATTCATAAGGCAATTTTGCAGGTTTGTCTTCGCAGTTTTGCGGCATATAACTCAACAAACGTTTCACCTGTTCGATACAGGCAATATCATTCGGAGCCGTCAAATGTGTGACACCAGATTTGGTAGAATGTGCAGACGCACCACCCAACTCTTCGGAAGTTACCGTTTCATTCGTCACCGTTTTGACGACATTCGGGCCAGTCACAAACATATAAGACGTATTCTCGACCATCAACGTAAAATCCGTCATTGCAGGCGAATAAACCGCACCGCCAGCGCAAGGACCCATAATTGCTGATAATTGCGGAATTACGCCGGAAGCCTGAACATTGCGATAAAAAATATCCGCATAACCGCCTAAAGATTTCACCCCTTCTTGAATTCTCGCACCACCAGAATCATTCAAACCAATCATCGGCGCACCAGTTTTCATCGCCATATCCATCACTTTACAGATTTTTTCAGCGTGTGTTTCCGATAACGCACCACCAAAAACCGTAAAATCTTGCGCAAAAACATAGACCAAACGACCGTTCACCATCCCGTAACCTGTGACAACGCCATCACCATAATACTGCTCTTTTTCCATTCCAAAATCCGTCGTTCGGTGCGTCACCAAATTCCCAATTTCTTCAAAAGAACCATCGTCCATCAAAAAATGAACCCGCTCCCGAGCCGTCAATTTGCCCTTAGCATGTTGCGTATCAATTCTCGCTTGTCCGCCGCCTAATCTACCTTCGGCAACCCTTGAGTTTAATTCTTCTACTTTGTTTTTCATTTGTTAGTGATTAGTTTTTTAATCTGTGAACTTCACAATACAAAACCTTATATTTAAAAAGAGCTAATTCAACGATGGTGTTAAAATGCTCATTATCATCTTTGAATAGAAATTGTTTATGGTTTTTAAGAATATACCTACGCCAAGCTGTAAATGATGATTTGTTACTATTCGCCCTGCAAAAAAAATCTTTAATTCCTGCTTGAAAAGATATAAGGTTTCGAGATTTCGAAGCCTCAAAAGTATTAAAAGAAGTATTCAACTTTTTCCTAAATTCGTTAAGAATAGTCATTCTCAACTCAATCAAATCATCACGATTCAGTTTACAAATATCAACCGTATAACTTATTCTTGGATTATTTTTTTTGATTTTTCCGTTTATGTCAAAAGCTATAAAAGCTTCGGGTTTATCTATTTCAGGATGAATTAAAAGGGGTTCTTCGTCCTTATTATATTGCTTTGTAATTGCGTGAATAGTTTCAAATGTTTCATTATTGAAACCAACCCTTTTAGTCGTATTTTTAATATCAAAACAACAACCTTTATAGGAATTACAATACGAACAACTTAAAACTAAATTACTCCAACTCAAAGCCAACCAATAATAGCCATGAGTAGTATCACATTTACGAAATATCTTGACGTTACTATTTTTTGGACGGTAATGTTCTACCGCTCTAAAATTATTCTTTAGCGATGTTTCGCAATAAGCACACTTATCATTATATAAATCAATTAAATTTTTCTGAACGACTTTGTAACTTTCTTTCTGATACTTTTTACTAGTAATTGCATTTTCAAAATCTGTTTTTTTATCAGTCAACTTAGTAGGTACTTTTGATAAATCTTTCGTTATGTGTATCATGGGTATAATAGATTATTTGAGTTTAATAATTCTTTTTCTAATTCTTCTCTCGCCCATTCTAAATAATCATCTTCTTTAACTTCAGGTTCTTTAGCTATTCGTTCTTCCAAAATCTGATGTATTTTTAACATTAAATAATCATCATTAGAGATATTCTCCACATTTTTAAAAACCTTAGAACGAGCGGAATTTAAACCAAATAAAGGTGAAGTCACCAAACTATTGAGCATTAAATCAGAAAGCCCTTTTATCGGTTCTGTAATTTTAGTTTCCCCATCTTCCTTATACAATTTATAAAAAATAGCGTCTTTAGAAGCACTTAAAACCAAAATTGGACTATGCGTCGTAATAATAAATTGAATGCCTTTAAACCAACTTCGTAAATCGGAAACAATTCTTTGAGCCCATTTTACATGAAGAAGTAAATCTAATTCATCAATCAATACAACTCCTTTAAAATCTCTTAATTCTCTTACATTTGATTGGTTTTCAGAAAGCCGAGCGATTAAATCTACAACCCAAGTGAATACAGATTTGTAGCCATCTGCAAGTCCGTCAATAGATAGGTTTTTCGTTTTATCTTCCGTAAAAATAACATTTTTATAATCTACTTCAATTTCTACCTTATCAATTAATATTTCTCCAATAAAAGTCTTGATAACTTCTAAAGGAATATGTGGTTTTTGTAATGCTAATGGCAGTTCTGTATTTGGATTTTCTAATTTAAATAATTTTATATCTCGCTCAAAATTATATAAATCAGTTAGCCAATCAATCGGATTCTTTAGAACTTGCTTTTCACCAAATAAAGTTAAAAAATCATGTTTAGGTTCTCCATCTGCACATTCTCGATTAACACCATAACCAAAAATATTTTTTAACGATTTTTCAGCAAAATCTTTATTGTTTTTTAAAATAAATTCTGTCCGAATGTCTTCATTATCAGTCCTTTTAGTCTTATTTGTGTCACTTCCTCTTACATTAATTTCTAACTGTTCATTTATCTTGTTTTGATAAAATTTTCTTAATTTACCAGAAGTTTCACTGTCACTATTTTCAAGAGTATGCCATTTAGTAGCTAAAATAATCGCTTGTAAAAAAAGTGTTTTTCCAACACCATTTTCGCCTAATATATATATTTCATTAGATTTTCGTAGATTATCTATTTCAATATCTTTTATGGAAAAATAATTCTTAATAGAAATACCATCTAATTCACTGTATAAAACATCGAAAACTTCATTTCCATTAGTAATTAAATTACTTCGAGTTTTAACATATTCGTCATAGACCCAACTAAAAAATTGGTCAATTTCTAAACCAATTGCATAACGTTCATTTTCCAATAATTGGTCCCAAATAATTTGTTTATAAATTGGTTTTATATCTCGGTCAATAATTTTTTGATAAGAAATATATTGGTTTAACTCGTCTTTTCTTCCGGTGATTCCAATACCCAAAAATTTTAAGGCTTCTCTATCTCGAGAATTAAAAAACACAAAATCATTAGGAAAACATTGTCCAATAATTTCACTTAATGTGGATATTCCCCAATATTTTAATTCTTTTTTTGCTATTTTCAATCGAACTTTAATATCTTCATATTTATCCCTCTGAAAAGGTTCTTTGATAAGGTTTTTTAAATTACGCTTAAATCGTTCTATGTCATTATCATTATTGGCAGAATTTGTAGCCTTTGCTTTTGCTAAACCCAAACTTTGAAGAGAATGTGTATTCTCAGCAATTTTTTCAAGACTATATTCACCTCCTTTAAAAACTAAATTTTCCAAATATTCAGCTTTCTGAAATTCATCAGTAAAAAAACGAGCATATTTAACAATAAAATCATCATGTGGCGATTTTCTAAAAGATTCAAAACGTTCTTTTCTGACTTCCCCAAACTCTTTTATATAATATTCTAAATTCATTTTTTTCTAATTACTGATTAATGATTGGTCATCGGTTCGCAAACCAATCACCAATCACTAATCACCATTAATTAATCTTTTATCGTTTGGCACAATTCCACCAAAACGCCATTTGCCGTTTTCGGATGGACAAAACAAACCAATTTGTTATCCGCACCATGTTTCGGTACGTCATTTAACAATCGAAAACCTTCCGCTTCCAACCGTTTCATTTCTGCATAAATATCCTCGACTTCAAACGCAATATGATGAATTCCCTCGCCTCTTTTATCAATAAATTTCGCAATTGCGCTTTCAGGACTTGATGCTTCCAAAAGCTCAATTTTACTCTCGCCAGTCTGAAAAAACGATGTTTTTACATGTTCAGAAGCAACTGCTTCAACTTTGTAATGTGCCGTTCCCAACAATGTTTTGAACAATTCATTACTGTTTTCTAAATTTTTCACGGCAATGCCGATGTGTTCGAGTTTCATTTGTTTTCATGTGTGTCCATAGGTACGACCTATGGTTACTCATATTCAACCCTTTCAGGGTTTTGTGATTATGAAAGACCCTGAAAGGGTTAAATATGAGCAGCTGCAGGTTGTACCTGTAGATTAATTATTCATCAAATAGATACTTTTCATCAAAGTCAATATCGTGTTCTTTTAATAATCGTTGATATTCGTCTTCAAAAGTTTCGATTTTATGATGTGCCTCTTGATTTTTAATATATTTAATCAAGCCATTTTTTTCATAAGCAGAAACCGTAAATGCTCCATAACCAATTTGCCATTCTATAAACTCGGGAAAAATTCGTTCTTTCTCAATCCATAAATGCGATGCCACTTTTATATCTTTTACCAAATTAGAAATATCCATTGTTGTCCGCATACTTGTCAAAATATGAACATGGTCTTCTACGCCATTTATGCGATATAAATGACATTTTTTCTTTTCTAAAATGCCCCAAATAAACTTAAACAATTCCGTTCGTTTATCTTTTGTCAAGACTTTTCTTCGGTATTTTGTACCGAAAACGATGTGGTAAATTAATTTGGTGTGCGGCATTTTTTTTCATAGGTACAACCTATGGTTATTCACATTTGACCTTTTCAAGGTCAGTCAATAATCATAGATTTTGTTTATAATTTAATTCCGTGTTCCGTAGGTACAACCCACGGCTATTCATATTTGACCCTTTCAGGGTCCTTTATAACTCAACGAAAAACCCTGAAAGGGTTGAATTTGAGTAGCCATAGGTGTTCCGTAGGTACAATCTACGGCTATTTATATTTGACCCTTTCAGGGTTCTTTAGAACTCAACGAAAAACCCTGAAAGGGTTGAATTTGAGTAGCCATAGGTGTTCCGTAGGTACAATCTACGGCTATTTATATTTGACCCTTCCAGGGTTCTTTAGAACTCAACGAAAAACCCTGAAAGGGTTGAATTTGAGTAGCCATAGGTTGTACCTATGGCTCAAGCATAATCTCCAAAATCGCCCCAGCCGCCTTCGAAATAACCGTCCCAGGCCCAAAAACACCAACCACGCCCAAATCAAACAAAAATTGATAATCTTGCGGCGGAATCACCCCACCGACAACCACCATAATATCTTCCCTACCAATCGATTTCAACGCCTCCAAAGCCTTTGGAACAAGCGTTTTGTGACCAGCAGCCAAAGAAGAAATTCCTAAGATATGCACGTCATTTTCAGCCGCTTGACGAGCTGCTTCTTCGGGTGTTTGAAATAACGGTCCCATATCAACATCGAAACCAATATCTGCAAAACTTGTCGCTATCACTTTCGCACCTCGATCGTGTCCATCTTGCCCTAATTTTGCAATCATAATCCGAGGACGACGACCTTCTTTTTCGTAAAATTGATTAGATAAATCTTTCGCTTTTTGAAATATGGTATCGTTCATAATTGCTTTTGCATAAGCACCTTTTATCGTTTGTGTTGTCGCTTTGAAACGTCCAAAATGCGTTTCCATCGCATCCGAAATTTCGCCTAAAGTTGCTCGTAGTTTTGCGGCTTCTATGGCTAAGGCTAATAAATTATCGTCACTTTTTGCACCAGCTTCTATTGCTTTCAAAGCTACCTGAACAGCCGTTTCGTCCCGATTTGCTTTTATATTTTGTAATTTCTCAACCTGTGCTTTCCGAACTGCCGAATTATCCACTTCCAAAACGTCCAACGTTTCCTCTTCATCTTGATTAATAAACAAATTAACGCCAATTATTTTATCAATGCCACTATCAATTCGAGCTTGTTTTTTGGCAGCTGCTTCTTCAATTCTTAGCTTCGGCAAACCATTTTCGATTGCTTTTGCCATTCCGCCCAATTCGTCGATTTCCTCAATCAACGCCCAAGCTTTATCCGCAATTTCCTTCGTCAAATATTCTACATAATACGAACCAGCCCACGGATCTACAACTTTCGTAATACCAGTTTCCGTCTGTAAATATTTCTGTGTATCTCTCGCAATTTTTGCCGAAAAATCAGTTGGCAAAGCCATCGCTTCATCTAAAGAATTGGTGTGTAAAGATTGCGTTCCGCCAAGTGTTGCCGACATCCCTTCGATAGCGGTTCTTGCGATATTGTTAAATGGATCTTGTGCCGTCAAACTCCAGCCAGAAGTTTGCGAATGTGTCCGCAAAGCCAATGATTTTGGGTTCGTCGGATTGAATTGCTTCACGATTTTTGCCCACAACATTCTCGCTGCTCGCATCTTTGCAATTTCCATAAAATGATTCATACCAATTCCCCAAAAGAAAGACAAACGAGGTGCAAAATCATCAATTTTTAAACCAGCTTTGATACCAGTTCGTAAATATTCTAAACCGTCCGCCAAGGTATAAGCCAATTCAATATCGGCAGACGCACCAGCTTCGTGCATGTGATAACCGCTGATACTAATCGAGTTAAAACGAGGAATATTTTTAGACGTATATTGAAAAATATCGCCAATCAACCGCATCGAATATTTCGGCGGATAGATATACGTATTCCGAACCATAAATTCCTTCAAAATATCGTTTTGTATCGTTCCGCTCAATTGCGATTGTGAAACGCCTTGTTCTTCTGCGGCAGCGATATAAAACGCCATAATCGGAATTACCGCACCGTTCATCGTCATTGAAACCGACATTTTATCCAAAGGAATTTGGTCAAACAAAGTTTTCATATCTTCTATCGTATCAATCGCAACGCCTGCCATTCCAACATCTCCAGTCACCCGAGGGTGATCGCTGTCATAACCTCGATGCGTTGCCAAATCAAACGCAACCGACAATCCTTTTTGTCCTTGTGCTAAATTCCGACGATAAAAAGCATTCGATTCTTCGGCAGTCGAAAAGCCAGCATATTGCCGAATTGTCCACGGACGAACTGCATACATCGAACTATAAGGACCCCGCAAATTCGGTGCAATTCCCGCCACAAAATCTAAATGTTCGTAACCTTCCATCACACTTTTATCATAAGCCGTTTGAATGTCGATGCCTTCGGGCGTTTGCCATTTGGTTTCGGCTTTCGGTATGGTTGATTGGCGTTTATATTTTATATTTTTGAAATTTGGTTTTTTCATTTTTTTATTAATCTTTTTGATACGAATTTTCACTAATTACACGAATTTTTTTAGGAAAAGTCAATTCTTATTTTCCTTTAAAATATGTTGAAGTCTGACCTTACCTCCTAATTTATCGGGCATAAATCAACAATTTTTCTTGATTAATAATCGGTTTAATATATTTTGAAACACTTTTTTCAGAAACTAAATCTACTTTTTTTCCTAATAATTCCTTCAAATCTATTTGCATTTGAATAAATTGTAAACCGATTTTTGAAAATAATCCAATTCTACCAATAAATCAACATCGCTACTTTCCCTTACTTTCCCACTTACTTGCGAACCAAATAAATAGGCTTTTAAAACAGGTTTATTAATCAAATAAGTCTTAATTTTTTCAATATTATTTTCGCTTAAAGTCATGATTATTAATTTATTACAAATAGAAAATTTCAATCAAAAAAGTCCGATAAATCACCTCACGCACCACAATGTTCGCAAGCCAAAGTAACGCCATAAGTACATTTATTACAATTATCGCAATGCCATTCTCGCCAATCTCTACACGTTTTACAAACTTCACAATGCCACGTCGTACTATCTTGTGCGACATCATTCCAACAAATAGAAAAGTAATAATTTTCTCCACAGACCGAACAATCGTAACCATCAGCGGTCAAAAGTTTTTCTACTTCAACTTCTTCGCATTCGCAAGACAATAAAACTTTTGTCTGTAATCGTTCTTTCGATGCCTTTTTATAATATTGGATATTATCCAAAGCACAAATATTTAATTCATCTACTTTGACACCATTATAAGGATTCTGACAATCCTCACATTTACAGTTTTCAGAACAAGGGCGGCGATTTTTTTTACAGGCACAACGATTATTCAGACATTTTCCCTTGCATTTACACGTTTCTGCATTTTTCATAATTATTTTGTTGTTAATGATTTGCCCGATTTTACCAGTTATCATTTATCTTCAAAATCAATCAAATTAAACACACTTTCAAGGTGAAAACCGAGTTGATTTTGATAGACTTGAAAGTATATTTTTATTTTAATATTCATTTTATTTTTAATCTGCTGTCCGATTTCGCCTAAAAAAAACTGATTATTGTTCGATTTTTATAAAAAATATATTGATTTCCAATTTCCCTAAAAAAAATCCGTCAAATTCGTAGCCTATCCCGATTTTTTCTCAGGATTCCAATTAAATCCGATTCGTCCACTCCGTCCCCACATTTTCCACCGCTCTCACCCGTTTTCCATCTTCCACAAACAACTTCAAACCCAACAAAGCCGCCACTTCTCGTTCTTTCGCTTGTTGAGCCTTAACCTGTTTTGGCGAGTAATAATCTTTAACAAAATGCGTATCGAAATTACCGGATGTGAACGCCTCATGTTCGCAAACAAATTTGCCGAAAGGCAGCGTCGTTTGAATGCCTTCAATTTTATATTGCGAAATCGCTTCCTTCATCAACTGAATCGCTTCATCACGATTTTTACCGAAAGTGATGAGTTTTGCAATCATAGGATCGTAATAAATCGGAATTTCCATACCTTTTTCGTAGCTATCATCTAAGCGAATTCCTTCGCCTTCTGGACGGATGTAAGTCGTTAGTGTGCCTACGTTTGGCGTAAAATTATTCAAAGAATCTTCGGCATAAACCCGCAATTCTAAAGCGTGACCGTGAATGCTCAAATCTTCTTGCGTAAATGCCAACTTTTCCCCTCTTGCCACCAAAATTTGCTGCTCGACCAAATCCAAATTCGTGATAATTTCAGTAACAGGATGTTCGACTTGCAGGCGAGTATTCATTTCTAAAAAGTAAAAATTCAAATCCGCATCTAATAAAAATTCGACCGTTCCAGCACCGATATAATCACAAGCTTTCGCCACTTTTATCGCCGCTTCGCCCATCGCTTTTCTGATTTCGGGCGTCAAAACAGCAGACGGCGCTTCTTCCACCACCTTCTGATGACGACGCTGAATACTACATTCTCGCTCAAATAAATGCACGACATTTCCGTGCGTATCCGCCAAAACTTGAATTTCGATATGGCGAGGAGAAGTCACATATTTTTCCACGAAAACCGCCCCGTTACCGAATGCAGAAGTCGCTTCACTAATCGCACGAGCCATTTGTTCTGGCAATTCTTCCAAGTTTTCGACGACTCGCATTCCTTTTCCACCGCCACCAGCAGCCGCTTTTATCAACACTGGAAAACCAACTTGTACCGCAATTTTTTTAGCAATTTCAATATCTGTAACTGCTTCATCAATTCCTGGAACCATTGGAATACCATAACCTTTTACCGTTTCTTTTGCTTCCAATTTATCACCCATCACCCGAATTGCGTGTGGTTTTGGACCAATAAAAGTAATCCCAGCGTCTTCCGCCATTTGAGCAAAAACAGCATTTTCACTCAAAAAACCATAACCTGGGTGAATCGCGTCTGCCCCAGTTTGTTTCGCCGCATCCAGTACGTTTTCCATGACCAAATACGATTTTGAAGACGATGCTTCACCAATCAAAACGGCTTCGTCCGCAAATCTTACGTGCATCGCATTTCTGTCCGCTTCCGAATAAACCGCTACGGTTTTGATGCCCATTTTTCGAGCAGTACGCATCACTCTTATCGCAATCTCGCCACGGTTGGCTATTAGTATTTTTTTCATTTTTTTTGTTAGTGATTAATGATTAGTGATTGGTTGGTCACGCATTCACTAATCATTCTTTATTAATAAATCGACAACGATGTTGCTATGTTGTTTTTCTTTTTTTCCTTGTGGATGCACTGAAGTTATATATTTAATATTCTCTATATCTACAACTGAAGTCTTGTAATTTTTACCCCAATTAATAGTTTTATATTTAGGTAAACTACCTTGATTTAAATGCTTTAGAAATTCTTTTTCCCAGCCTGATGTAAAAAAAACAACATATTTAGGTGATAATATTTCTATTTCAGTTTCTAATATTTTTTTGCAGTAATCCAACTGCATCTTTTGTAATTTCTTTGGTGGGTTTTCTTTTATGTAACTCACTTTATAAAGATTACTCCAAGCAATTTTATCTAATTCATTATCACCATTAATAGCTTTTGAAATCTTTCTAATAACTCGCCAAAACGCTGATTTTCTAGTATTATATCTACTCTTTTTTCCTTCCAAATCAAGAATCCATTTAATTTGGTCTTCTCTATTGAAAATTTGGCTTTTGTGTTCTCCAAAAAGAATATCAATATCTGTCTCTGATGAAATCCAGCCATTAGTAGCTTTTCCAACAAACAAAATTCCTTTATTTTCTTCTAAAGGAAAGTTTTTCGACCATTGCATACAGAACGTGTAAATATCTCTATTTTTTACTTCGATACTTTGAAGCATTTCTTTATAGACGGGTTCTAACGCTTTTTCTAATCGTGTTTTCATAGATAAATTATTTTTGGTACTTGCTACGAAATCACTTCGCAACCTATTACTATAATTTGAAATATAACTTTCGTATCAAAATTGACAATACTCAACTATTCGAGATTTTACTTTTGCCTAAACGGTTTTCCTATAAAAAGTTGAATTGATAGAATTCTATTTTATGTTTACTTCGTAAACGTTTTTTGACAGGATTTACAGGATAAACAGGATTTTTTTATGGCAAAGCCATAAAAATTAGATTTTTGCAGAGCAAAAATCCTGTAAATCCTGTCAAAAAAGACATTTTGCGAAGCAAAATATTAAAAAATATGCTTGTCATTTTTTTATAGGAAAACCGTTCTTTTGCCTAATATCAAGTAACCATTAGTGTTTTTTTGTTAGTGATTTTTTGAGCCATAAAGACACAAAGAATATTTTTTTGTATCTTCGTAGTTCAAAAATATATTTTAATCAATACTTCCGGTATATTCTATATAAATATCAAAATGATTCGACTCAATTCGTTTCTGAAATGTAAATATTCGATTATTCTTGTCTGAAATATTCAAGTTTCCAGTATCATTAGACAAAAGAAGTGTGTTTATTGGCTGATTGATAAAATCAAATTTGTTCCGATAATAAAAAATATCACAGTCAAAATAACTCGTGTGTTCTTCAGGATTAACCGTCAAATTAGTTCCAACTTCCGTCATCTGCGGAATTTCGTCATTATTAAATGATATTGTTACATTCGTTATCCAAGTCGAATCGTTCGGGTAGGCTTCGTGCCGATACGTTGCCGTTGCAGGAAATATTCCTATAAAATCTCCTAAATATGCCACATTTTGAACCATAAAAGAATCCATTTTTGAAACCGTATCGGCTTGCACTTTCCAATAATACATTTTATTCGGTTGTAAATTTTGCATTAGTGTAAATGTTGTATCTATAATCGTATCTCTAAAGACGGTATAATTTAGAAAGTTTCGATTCGATGAAATAGTCAATATAAACGGAATATTATTCAACGAAGCCGACCATTCAAAATCCATATTGCAATAATCAGTCGTTGCGTTCAACGGACTAAGTAAATCTAAAGTCAAAATAATGGCTGGCTTATTTAATTGGTAATTATCGTTATTACAAGCAATTACAAAAAGCGAAAAAAATAAAACAGCGAATAAATTTTTCATTTTCTTTAATTTTTTAAATTAATAACCAAATAAATTATAATCTATTTTATTAACGTTTTATTAAGGCGTTTTGTCGTTGTTTATAAACTTTTCACTCGGCTAAATTTATGTTTTTCATAATCGTAGAAGTTGTTAGGGGTCGGACGCTTTCGCCACCTAATTATCCTGAAAAATACTCCACGCTTTCTCCGCAATTTTCTCCGTCAATTCCTCCACAAAATAACTCCCTGCCGACGTATCAACGACTCTATCTAAATAGCTTTCTTGTTGTAATAAATGTTGAACATTCAAGGCAATTCTGCGAGAAAAAATCGTTCCGTTTTTATTTTTAAAAGTATCGGAAGGATAGATGTACAAACGGTTTGCACCGCCAATTACTGCGGACATTGCTTGTGTCGTTGCCCTGATTTTGTTATAATTTTCATCATCCGTTTGAGCATTTTCTGTCAGATGAACTTCGATATTCGGAATGGTTTTGAGGTCGGCATTCCAAGCGGTTAAAACTTGCTGCCACAAGGTTTTTAAGGCACGAATTTTTGCAATGCTCATGAAATATTCGTCATTCAAACCAATTGCAAATTGTATCAATTGATGTGCCTGCCCCGCCTCGGTGGTTTCCGCAATATCAAAACCGTTATCGTTTAATAATTCTAAAATCGCATTTCCTTTCGTTACCGCTTCCGCTAAACTATTGGTAACGCTTAATTCTGAGGTGACATCAACCGTTAAGAATTTGCCTTTCGGCAATTGCGAAACGTAGCTTTTAAACGTTTTAACGGCATTAAAAAAGTCATTATTTTTAATATTAAAAGAACAATTAACTTCATTTGGGTTTTGTTCTTTTTTATTAATAACAAAAATGAAATTTTCAATTAACGTTTTCCAATCATTCGCTTGAAAATGTGTGGACATCCATTCTAATTGAATATTCGCTAAAAGTATGGTTAATTCATTTTGATTTGGATTTTCGTCCAAAACAAAATAAAGTGCATTTGCACCTTTGGAAAGTGCATCCAAAGCCTGTTGATTTGCAGCCGCATAATTTCCGTCTTGCACTACAATCCGTTCGCCAATTTCCCAACTATTATCCGCTCGATTTTCTGTAATTGGAGTCGCATTTAACGCATCTTCGCTATGATAAAACGGCGTCATTTCAATTCCTTCGACTTGCCAATTTAGACTTCCTAACGGTTTGCCTTTCAGGTCTTTGGTGACTTGAGCGAGCCATTCGGTTTTGGTAACACCTTTGAATTCTTTAAACATTTCGGTATTCAGTATTCGGTATTCGGTATTCGACAGTCGCAAAAGATGACCGCTAAATATCGAATAACGGGTTGATTATAATTTTCTTATTCGTGATTTGGTAAACACGTTATTGCACGTCTGTCGGGTACCGAATATCCAATCACAAATACCGAGTACCGAACCACAAAACCTTACTCCATTTCAATCAAAATCTGCCCCTTATCCACCGCTTGCGTTTTTATTACTTCGATAGATTTCACCACGCCGTCACCTTCTGATTTCAAGACATTTTCCATTTTCATCGCTTCCAAAATCAATAAAGGCGTACCTTTTTCGATGGTTTGACCTGGTTTAATCATAATGTCTAAAACCAGTCCTGGCATCGGAGCTTTGATGTTAGAAATTTTGTGGGCAACGATGGCAGAAAGTCCCATTTTTTTGACTAATATATCGTATTCGTCCTCGATGTTTAGCGTGTATTTGCTGCCGTTTACCTCAATGGTAAGCGTTCTATTTTCGTAGTTTGTTTCGAGAACTTTGCAGTGATAACTTTGATTATCTTGCAAAACGTGAAAATCTTGTCTGCCAACTTGAAGCATATCAAGGTTGCCTACAATTTCTTTAGAAAGGTCAAAGGATTGACCATCGACGTGGATTTTATAATTCATTGTTACTTTGTTTGTTACTTTGCAAATATATAGAAATCTATATATATTATTCAATAGTTTTTATCTTATTTAAAAATGATTTTAAACACTTTTTAATTTAAACAGTTTTTTATATTGTGTCCTCTAATTTTGAACAAATTTGTCACTATTTAATACGAAATTAGTTGATTGTGACTATTTTTTATTCAAGATAAACTAATTTTGTTCAAATAGTTCACTTTTTGCGTTGTAAACTATTGATAATCAAATAGTTTTCTTTTTAAATAAAATTGCTAAAGCGTATAAAATAATTTACCTTTGGTGGCAGAAATAGTAAAAATTGAGTTTTAGATGACTTTTATTTGTTTGGATTAAGCTATCAAATAATTCAATATTTGTTACGATTGATTGGTGATTAGTGATTGGTTTCGACCGCACTTATGTAAAGTTAAAATCTACACACTTTCATCTTAAAATGCTTTTAAACCGAAAAATTTTATTAAAAATAGTAATTATTTAGGTAAAAAGATTTTTAGGCATTATGGTATAAAGTTAGCCGACGAAATGATGATATTTTTATTTATAAAAAAATAAAAATCGTTAAAACGGTAAAATCTTAAAACCTTGTTCCTCAAAATCTTAAAACCTTTTTTACAAAAATTATATCAATATGAAAATATTAGTTTGCGTTACGCCGACACCCGAGACGACAGCCAAAATTGCTTTTAAAGATAACAATACGGCTTACGATACAAATGGCGTAAACTACATCATGAATCCTTATGATGAGTGGTATGCCTTAGTGAAAGGTGTGGAATTGAAAGAGCAATTCGAGGGTAGTAAAGTGACGATTATCAATGTTGGAACGGCTGAAAACGATTCTGTTTTGAGAAAAGGATTGGCAATCGGAGCGGATCAAGCGTTGCGAATAGACGCTGAACCAGAAAGTGCGTACTTCGTTGCGGCTCAAATTGCGAAATACGCAAAAGGCTTTGATGTGGTGCTTTTGGGGAAAGAAACGATTGATTATAATGGTGGTGAAGTTGGCGGAATGTTAGCGGAACTATTGGATTTGCCGTTTATTTCTTTTGCAACGGATATGCAGTTTGAAGGTTCTCTTGCGACAGTTTCGAGAGAAATCGAGGGCGGAAGCGAGATTTTGGAAGTGCAAACGCCTTTCGTAGTCAGTGCGGCAAAAGGTATGGCGGAACAACGGATTCCGAATATGCGTGGGATTATGATGGCGAAGAAAAAGCCATTGGTCGCTCGTCCTGCTGCCGAAATGAAAAGTCCGCTCACGGTGATTTCATTCATATTGCCTCCTGATAAGGGTGCGGTAAAATTGGTTGATCCTGAAAATATGGATGAATTGGTAAGATTGCTACACGAAGAAGCGAAAGCGATTTAAAATGTAGTTTTAGTAGTTGACCGTTTTGATGTATTTTAGTTTCAGTAGTTTTCATGTCTGAACTACTCAAAGCTAAATAATTACTCAAACTAAAATTTCAAACTAAAATTTCAAAAATAAATTTATAAATTATGAATTGTTGGTTTTAATCGTCGAGTTCTCGGGACAAGATAATTCATAGTTAATAATTAAAAATTAAAAAAAATGGTTTTAATTTTTGCAGAAAGTCATAATAATTTACATAAAAAGTCCACGTTTGAAGCGGTTTATTACGGTCGCAAAGTGGCGGAATTGTTAGGAACTGAAGCGGTGGCTTTGGTGATTGGCGAGGCGAAAAACAGTGCAGATTTAGGTTTGTACGGTGCGTCAAAAGTATTGACGATTGAAGGTATTTCGCATTTTGATAGTCAAGTTTATGGGTCAGTTATTACGCAAGTTGCGGAAAAGATTGGTGCAAGCACGATTATCGTGAATCATAGCTCAACAGGAAGATCGTTGATTGGTGGTTTGTCTATTCGCTTTAAAGCGGGTTCTGTTTCGGCTGTGAATGCGTTGCCGACGGTCGAAGGGAGTTTTAAAGTAACGAAAAATGTATTTTCGGGAAAAGCTGGGGCAACTTACGAAATCAAAACGCCTCGTAGAGTGCTTTCTTTATCGGGTAACTCGTTGCAACCAGAAGTCATCGGTACAGTAGTTACGCCAGAAGCGATGACGGTAACGATTCCACAAAGTCGCATTAAAGTTATCAAAGAAGATACGATTCAAGGAACGATTCCTTTGCCGGAAGCGGAATTGGTGGTTTCGGCAGGTCGTGGCATGAAAGGCCCTGAAAATTGGGGCATTATCGAAGAAATGGCGGATATTTTGGGGGCAACCACAGCTTGTTCTCGTCCAGTTGCCGATATCCACTGGCGACCTCATCATGAGCATGTTGGTCAAACAGGTGTTGCAATTAAACCAAATTTATACATCGCCATCGGTATTTCGGGTGCAATTCAGCATTTGGCTGGAGTGAATCAATCAAAAGTTATCGTCGTCATTAATAAAGATCCAGAAGCACCGTTCTTCAAAGCAGCCGATTACGGTGTGATTGGTGATTTATTTGATGTCGTTCCGAGATTGAACGAGGCATTGAAGAAGTTCAAAGCGAGTTAGATTTAGGTGACAGTTTTCCTAAAAAAGCCCGACAAATCTTGGATTTGTTGGGCTTTTTATATTTTTTATTTTATTTTTAATAAAAATATTAAACCCAAAATTATTTCAAATAAACCGTTTGAACTGCTCTTGCATTAAATGAATTAGATGCTTTACTCATTAGTTGAGGAAGGTCAAAACCGAAAGGCTGCAAGTAGGCGTGTGAAGAATATTCCGCTTCTGTAGAAGTCCAATAATAAGCGCCGACCTCACTTTCCAGCGGAATACCGCCAGCTTTACGAATTAATTCATTGATAGTTTCTCGATTATCTCGCAATATTTTCATTTCTGCTAAAGTCGGCATTCGCCATCCTTTGACCATCGTAGAAACGTCGATACTGAAAAAAGATTCGCACCGCATTTTCGCATCTGCCCAATCAACATATTGAGCTGCATCGTTTTTCCCACAAATAAGCAAAGAGTCGCCATTTTCAGCAATAGAAAAGACAATACCGCCTTTGACCATATCGCCTATCGCATAATCTTGTGCCGCAAGAAAGAACGGGACGCATAAAAATAAATTGATAAATAGTATGTTTTTCATATTAGTTATTGTTTATGACTTAATACCTAAAAAATGTAGTAAGATACGGGGAATTTATCTTGAAAGTCAATTATTACAGGTTGTAAGGAATTACGATGAATCGTTAAAATTTGTTTTTTATTAAGATTTTTTTGTGAAAATTATTTGTCTTATTGATTTAAACCAAAACAAGCCATCTCGAAAAACCCGAGATGGCTTGTTAATTTTTATATTTAAAAAGATGTGTGTGTTCTGTTAATACGAATTATTGATATTTGATATTGAGATTGATTTTTGTGTGTAGATGTTGCTTTTTAATATCAAAGTTCAATAATTGTGTGTGTTTTTGCAGATTTGAAACTTATTGTAGCGAAATTTCTTTTTCTTCCACCATTTTGCGGATGTTGATTAAAGCGTAACGCATACGACCTAAAGCGGTATTGATACTTACTCTTGTTAAAGATGCGATTTCTTTGAAACTCATTTCTGCATAATGTCTAAGGATAACAACTTCACGTTGTTCTGGAGGTAGTTGATCTACTAAAGTACGTACTTTGTCATGTGTTTGACTGCGAATAATGCGAGTTTCCGCATTTTCGTCGGTTACACTAATGACGCTGAAAATATCGAACTCATCAGTCGGCGATACGGTCGGTTTACGTTTGTTGCGGCGGAAATGATCCACACACATATTATACGCAATTCGCATTGCCCATTGAACAAATTTACCTTCTTCGTTGTACTTCCCTTTGCGTAATGTATCAATGATTTTGATAAACGTATCTTGGAAAATATCTTCTGCAAGACTTTTCTCTTTTACAAAAAGGTAAATCGAAGTGTAAATTTTACTTTTGTGACGGCTTAATAATTCTTCAAAAGCTCTTTCGTCACCGCTTAGGTACGAGCGTACCAACTCACGGTCATTTAGCGTTTTAACTTGCATATCGGTTTAAATTTACTTGTAACTGTGTTAATAGTTAATTGCCTTTTTAGTATGAAGGCAAAATTTGAAGCAAAAAGTGTAGAGTTTCTAACCGATATTGAATTACTTTTAATAGATGAATGAATAGTATTTTAATTTTGGTTGTTAATAAAGCCTTACGGCAAAATGTCGTAATATGTTTCGAAATTGACTTTTGTTAATTCAAAACTAGCGAAGAATATTCCAAATAAAAAACTTTTTGAGTTAAAATTGTTTACAAAACTGATTTTAACCAAAATTAGAATGTTTGATTATTCAATTGTGTAAATTTGTATTTGGTTGCATTAAATACGACGGAATTAAAAAAGATAATGTCTAATAATCATAATAATGTTAAAAAAAATAGTTCAAGCAGCGTGCCGCAAAATGTTATGGAAGATACGATAATGAAAAAACGACCTGAAATATTTATAAAAGGAGCAAGAGCAAATAATCTTAAAAACGTTAATTTAAGTATTCCCAAAAATCAATTGGTTGTTGTCACGGGCGTTTCGGGTTCGGGAAAATCTTCGATTACGATGGATACTTTGTTTGCTGAAGGGCAACGTCGATATGTGGAAAGTCTGTCGTCTTACGCTCGGCAGTTTTTGATGCGAATGAAAAAACCTGATGTCGATTATATCAAGGGAATTTGTCCTGCTATTGCGATTGAACAAAAGGTAACGACAAGTAATGCTCGTTCTACGGTCGGTTCTTTGACCGAAATTTATGACTATTTGCGATTGTTTTATGCAAGAGTTGGACGGATGATTTCGCCAATTTCGGGGCGAGAAGTCAAAAAACATGAGGTTGCTGATGTCGTAGATTTTATTCATCAGTTTGAAGATAATACAAAAGTGCAATTATTTATTCCCTTCCGCACGAAATATGATAGAACGATTGAACAAGAATTAAATCTTTTTTTACAAAAAGGCTATACTCGAATTAGTATCAACGGCGAACTGAATCGGGTAGAGGACATTTTGGAAACAAACTCGGAGGAATTATCCAAGAATGATGCGGTCGTGAGAATTTTGGTGGATAGGTTTGCTGTGAAAAATGGCGATGAAGAAAACACAAAACGAGTTGCAGATTCGGTGCAAACTGCGTTTTTTGAAAGTGAGGGCGATTGTATTGTCGATGTTATTGGCAAACAAGGAGAGTCGTTTTCTAATCGGTTTGAACTGGACGGAATGCGTTTTGATGAGCCGCAACCTTTATTATTTAATTATAATAATCCGTTTGGTGCGTGTGTGAAATGTGAGGGTTACGGTCGAGTGATTGGCATTGATGCGGATAAGGTGATTCCAAATAAGAAACTTTCGGTTCATGAAGGTGCAGTTGCCTGTTGGAAAGGGGAAACATTGAGCGAATGGAAAAAAGATTTTGTCAAAAAAGCCCATCATTTTGATTTTCCGGTGCATCGAGCGTACCGAGATTTGACGAAAGTAGAACAGCAAACGCTTTGGAGTGGGAATAAACATGTGCGGGGAATTGATGCGTTTTTTAGTGAATTGGAAGCAAAAGCCTACAAAATTCAAAACCGTGTAATGTTGGCTCGTTATCGTGGTAAAACGATTTGTCCAATTTGCGAAGGAAAACGCCTTCGACAAATGGCGTTATATGTCAAAGTTACCGATAGATCTATTGCGGAATTGGTGGAAATGCCGTTGGATAAACTGGAGATATTTTTTGATAATTTGGTGTTGAATGAATACGATATGACGATTGCTAAACGGATTTTATTAGAAATAAAAAATCGTTTGGGTTTCATGGTCGAAATGGGTTTGGGTTATTTGAATTTGGAGCGTTTGTCGGGTTCATTGAGCGGTGGCGAAACGCAACGAATTAATTTGACTCGAACATTGGGTAGCAATTTGACGAGTTCGATGTATTTGCTCGATGAACCGAGTATTGGACTGCATCCAAAAGATACGACTCGATTGGTCAAAGTATTGAAAACCCTAAGGAATTTGGGTAATACGGTTGTGGTTGTCGAACACGAAGAGGATATTATTAAAAATGCGGATTACTTAGTTGATATGGGTCCTTATGCTGGTATTCATGGTGGCGAAGTGGTTTTTGCAGGAAAATATGAAGATATTTATAATGAAGCAACCGAAAGTTTGACGACTAAGTATATGAACGGAACGATGTCGATTCCGATTCCAAAAACTCGTCGAAAATCGGCTAATTTTATTGAAATAAAAGGGGCAAGGCAGCATAATTTGAAAGATGTTGATGCCAAAATTCCGTTGAATACTTTGACGGTGGTGACTGGTGTTTCTGGTTCTGGAAAAACAACTTTGGTCAAAAAAATTCTTTATCCTGCGATGCAGCTAAATTTGGGCGAAACTGCCAAAACAAAACCTGGAGAATTCGATGGGTTAGAAGGTTCGTTGAAACTAATTAGCCAAATCGAAATGGTGAATCAAAGTCCGATTGGACGGTCTTCTCGCTCAAATCCCGTGACTTACGTGAAAGCGTATGACGCAATTCGCAAGTTATTTTCCGACCAACATTTGTCCTTAATTAACGGTTTTAAACCCAAACATTTTTCATTTAACGTGGAAGGTGGACGTTGTGAAACGTGTAAAGGCGATGGTAGCATCGTGGTGGAAATGCAGTTTTTGGCAGATGTAAGTTTGGAATGTGAAGAATGTAAAGGCAGACGATTCAAGCAAGAAGTATTAAATGTAGAGTATAATGGAAAAAGCATTTTTGATGTTTTGGAAATGAGTATTGATGATGGTTTGGCGTTTTTTAGTGATATTAAAGAAATTCGAACTAAGCTGAAACCTTTGCAAGACGTGGGCTTGGGCTATGTTCAATTGGGGCAGTCTTCCTCTACGCTTTCTGGTGGTGAAGCCCAACGGGTAAAATTGGCTTCGTTCTTAACGAAAGAACGTTATACCGAAAAAATCTTATTTATTTTTGATGAACCAACAACTGGTTTGCATTTTCATGATATTCAAAAATTATTAGACGCCTTAAATGCCTTGGTCGAAAAAGGTCATACGGTTTTGGTTGTGGAGCATAATATGGAAGTGATAAAATCTGCAGATTGGGTAGTTGATTTAGGCCCTGATGGCGGTGAAAATGGCGGTCATCTGGTATTTCAAGGAACGCCCGAAGATTTGGTGAAATGTGAGGCTTCTTACACGGGGTTTTATTTGAAAGAGAAATTATTTGTTAAATAGATAGAAAGTAAATTTTACGCTTTGGCGTAATTTATGGCTATTG
>Ga0306864_1000277_pt1 | contig 24687 bp, 12 predicted proteins | sample AntRauTorckE5430_FD_190448 | JGI IMG/M metagenome (GOLD analysis project Ga0306864, IMG submission 190448) | Saline lake microbial communities from Rauer Islands, Antarctica - Metagenome Torckler E5 #430 (v2) (version 2) | ecosystem: Environmental > Aquatic > Non-marine Saline and Alkaline >...
TGATTATAAGACTTTAATAAATTTGATTGAATAAAAGTACCACCACTCTCCAGAGTGGTGTAAAAAATTGAAAAAAATGATATACCACTCTGGAGAGTGGTGGTACGAGAATACAGGTAAGCAATAAGTATGAGATTCAAATTCACTTTTGAGTTTCCCCGATTTTAAAAAACGCAATAATTAATTAACTGCTTATGAAAGTGTTTACAATTATTAATAAATCTTCTTTTTTGGTGATTATTTTTGTAATCAGTCTGCTGTCGGCGTGCAATTTTTCTGGAATTACTGGGCGAGGTAAAGCGAATACAAAACAATACAGCACGAAAGAAGCACTCACCAAAGCACAAAAAAAATATACTGAAGTTTGGGGTTTTGAAGATAATTTAGCTGCGGTAAGTGAGGAAACACTTTGGGGTTTTATTGATAAAACAACGGAGTTACAGATTCCGATGATTTATGATGAGGTGACGAGCTTTTCGGAAGATTTAGCCTGTATTCGTAAGGGCAGACGTTGGGGAGTGATTAATACGGAAGGCAAGCAAGTCGTCTTGTATATTTATGATAAAATTTTTCCTTATGACCAGGGTTTGGCAATTGTTGTCCGCAACGGAAAATGGGGAATGATTAATAAAAAAGGCATGGAAGTCGTGCCTTTGGAATATGACGAAATTTATCCTTTTCGAAGCGGTTTAGCAACGGTTATAAAAGATAGTAAATTCGGTGCTATCAACGACCGTGGCGAGATTGTTATTCAATTAATGTATGACGAAATTGGTTCCTTCTATGAAGGTATTTGCCCAGTTTTGATTGGTAGTAAATATGGTTATATGAATACGGAAGGTCGTGTCGTGATTCCGACTTTTTATGATGAGGCTTTGCGTTTTAAAGACGGTCAAGCACGGGTTATGAAAAAAGGAAAATGGGGTATTATTAGCCGTGATGGCGATAACGTAATTCCTTTTGCATACGATGAAATTGGCGAGTTTAATAACGGTATTGCCTACGTTCGCAAGAACGGACGTTATGGTTATATTGACCAACAAAATGAGGTTATTATTAAATTTAATTATGAACAAGCTTTAGATTATCAAAAAAATACGTGTATTGTCCGAATTGGTGGAAAATGGGGTGCGTTGAATAATCGTGGTCGAATCAAAGTTGGTTTCAAATATGATAAGTTAGGTGCGTTTCACGACGGTTTGGCTTACGCCAAAAGAGATGGTAAATATGGCTATGTCAATGAAGCATTCAAAGAGGTGATTCCCTTTGATTACCAACATGCACACGATTTTAAAAATGGTTTGGGTATTGTCAAAAAAGGCGAAAAATGGGGTTTTATTAATAATGAAAATAGACCCGTTATTCCTTTCAAATATGAAGATGTCGGGTTGGAATTTCAATACGGTTTAATTGGCGTTAAAAAAGGGGAAAAATGGGGATTTATTAATAAAGAAGGCAAAGCAATGACGAAGTTTTCTTTTGATAATGAATACATTCGCCCGAATTTTTCTAACGGTTTTGCAGTCGTTCGAGATAGAGGTCGATATGGTTATGTGGATTATAGCGGTAAGTTGGTGATTCCTTGCGAATACAGCAATGCGATGGGTTATATGGGTCGTTTACCGGCTAATTCAGAAGGCTTTTTTATTGTAGAAAAAGATGGAAAATTTGGCGGTATTAATATTTATAATGAAGTCGTGATCCCTTTCAAATATGATTTGATTCGGGATTATTCGGAAGGTTTGTTTGTCGTTAGAAAAGATGGTAAATATGGTTATATTAATAAATATAATGAATTAGTGATTGATTTTAAATATGAACGTGCAGAGGCTTTTGAATATGGAAAAGCGGCCGTGAGTTTGGGAAGCAATGATTTTTTAATTGATCAATTGGGAGAGGTGAAACGGAAATTGTAGGTATTTCTGGAATTGTTAAAAACAAAAAAAGCGATTGGGAAAATATTTCTCAATCGCTTTTTTTAGTAAAAAATCATCTTCGGAATCAAAATCCATACATCAAGCCACCTCTAAAAATCAATGGACTGGCGTAAGGTGAAATATCTGAACGATACAAAACATTGTATAATATTTCAGTTGTGAACCCCAAGCCATTACCAAAACTTGAAGAGTAGCCGCCGCCAAGCAAAAGTCCTGGTGCTGTTGCTTCAAACTGACTGACAACCCGACCGTCGTTTGAACGAACTCTTACTTCGTAAGATAAATATTCATATTCTACGTGAGCGTATAAATTTTGAAAAAGTAATTGTTGTACAAAAACACGTCCGCCTGTGGTGTTGTAAGTCGTCCGATTATTGTTATAAAAAGGATTATTAAAATCAGCGTAATTATAAGTAATACCAACACCTACAATGGTACTATTTGTTAATTTATAGCCGATTGTTGGTGAAAGATTGATGTTCCAACCGTTGGCATATCCCGCTCCAACATTTCCACCTATAACTAACTTGTTTAAAATACTTTCGCCGTCATCCTTGCTTTCCGTTTCTCTTGTTTCTGCCGTTTGAGCGAAACTTATCGTTGCGATAAAGAGGAATGCCAAAATTAGTAAACCATATTTTTTGATGTTATTCATGTGTTTTTTTAGTTTAATTTTAACGATATTATTTCTAACTACAGTGCCATATTTTGGCGTAAAGACTACTTTTCGATTCGTGATTTTAGAGGAGAATTTATTTACAAAGATACAAATAAGGGAGGAGGAAATAAATAAGCTATTTAAATAATTCCACTATAAATAAAATCATATATTATCAAACGATAAAGTTATTCTAAACGATGCTGATAGGGAGAAGTTTTAGATTATTGATAACTTTTAGCGGAGATAATGCTTTGTTAAATCAATGACGACTTTGAATCAAGGTGTTATAATTTACCACAATTCTTTGTAAGAATTAAACAAATTGTGAATTTTGCCTAATGTTATTGGAAGTGATTTTTTTTTAACGGAAACTATAAAACAAATCTCACGTCTAATATCTCACTATTTTAAATAAAAATAAAAAATGCAATTAAATAACGACGGAGAATACGAAATTGGGAATGTGTCTGTGTTAGCTTTGGCAGAACGCTTTGAAGCGCCACTTTATGTATATGATTTAGGAAAGGTTGAGGCTCAATATAATCGTCTGGTCAATGCGTTTTCGCATACACGGATGAAGGTGATGTACGCTTGTAAAGCTTTGACGAATATTAGTGTTTTGAAGTTTTTGAAGCAAATGGGAAGTGGTGTTGATACGGTTTCTATACAAGAATTGCGAATAGCGCTACAAGCTGGGTTCGCACCTAAAAATATCATGTTTACACCGAATTGTGTTTCGTTTGAAGAAATAAAAGAAGCGGTGGCTTATGGCGTAAATATCAATATTGATAATATTTCAATCTTGGAAGAATTCGGCAATACTTATGGGAATTCGGTTCCAGTTTGTATTCGGATTAATCCACATATTTTTGCGGGTGGCAATCCTAAAATTTCGGTTGGGCATATTGATAGTAAATTTGGAATTTCGGTGCATCAAATGCGTCACGTTCACCGCATTATCAAGTCAAGTAACCTGAATGTCGTTGGATTACACATGCACACTGGTTCTGATATTTTGGACGTAGATGTTTTTTTACGTGCGGCAGATATTATGTTTGAAACGGCGCATCATTTTGAGAATTTGGTGTATATCGACTTTGGTAGTGGCTTCAAAGTTCCTTACAAACCAAATGATAGATGTACGGATGTTGAGGAATTAGGACAAAAATTAGGTAATCGTTTCAATGAATTTTGCGAAGAATATGGAAGCGATTTGACGATGATGTTTGAGCCAGGTAAGTTTTTGGTGAGTGAAGCAGGCTACTTTTTAGTTAAAACCAATGTGATTAAGCAAACGGTAGCAACCGTTTTTGCAGGGGTTGACTCTGGGTTGAATCACTTGATTCGTCCGATGCTTTATGATTCTTATCACCACATTATCAATGCGTCGAATCCTACGGGAAAAGACCGTTTTTATACGGTTGTTGGTTACATCTGCGAAACGGATACTTTCGCTTGGGACAGAAAAGTTAATGAAATTCGGGAAGGTGATATTTTGGTTTTCAAAAATGCTGGTGCGTATGCGTTTAGCATGGCTTCTAACTATAATTCAAGATTTCGCCCAGCCGAAGTTGCGATTTATAAGGGCAATGCCCAATTGATTCGCAGAAGAGAAACTTTGGAAGATTTATTGCAAAATCAAGTAGAAGTGGATTTTGCAAAAGCGGAAGCAGCGGTTTTGGCTTAAATGCGAATGATAGTTACGCAGCTGACGAAGGATAGCGGTGATTTAGTCACCTGACCACTTTTGCGGAAATTATCAAATTATCAATAATTTATTCGAAGTGTCGATTTTGCCGAAAACTTGGTGAAATCGACATTTTTTTTTATTAAAATAAAAAAAAAGCTTCCGTCAATGACGAAAGCCTTTTTCAAAAATATTACAAAACTGTCAACTCCTAAATCGCCTGGTGATTAAACGGTTGAATGACCATTTCTGAAACCACCCCAGATTTCGGTTGCTGACACAAGAACCAAACTGCCCTTGCCGCTTCTTTTTCTTTAATAAATTTATCCTTTTGGACTTTCAAATCAATATTATCCCAAAACGGTGAATCAACGCCACCCATGTAAATATTGGTAATCCGAACATTCGTCCGTTTGAGTTCTTCTCGAACTGATTTTACTAAGCCATTCACACCATATTTTGATGCAGAATACGCAGCAGCACCCGCCATTGGCGTTTTACCCAAAACACCTGGCATATTAATAATCAACCCTTCTTTTGCCGCTTTCATTGGTGGCAAAAAGGATTTTAAAATATTAAATGTGCCTCTTAAATTCGTAGAAACCGTCAAATCAAAATCCTCGTAAGTCAATTTTTCCATTGGCTTAATGATACCAATTCCTGCTGAATTAATTACAATATCGAATACGCCGATTTCTGCGTGAATTTTCGCTGCAAGACTTTCGACTGCATCAGAATCCGTAATATCCAATTGAAAAACCCGATTAGCAGCCAAATCCAATTCCGCAGCAACGGTATTTAATTTTCCGCTGTCACGTCCTGTAATAAAAATTTCAGCGTTGCTCGACTTTATTAACTTTGCCGTTTCCCGACCGATTCCGCCTGTTGCGCCAATGATTAGCACCTTCTTTTTATAAAGACTTTCCATTTTTCTTATTGTTTGAAAAAACCTGATAGATTTTACAAACCTGTCAGATTTAGTTCATTGTTATTGATTAATTGTTGCTAAAAATTCTGCTCTTACACTCTCGTTCAAAAACTTACCAGAATAATCCGATGTCACCGTGCTACTTCCTGTATCTTCAACGCCTCTACACTGTACACACATATGTTTTGCATCAATGTAAACCGCCACATCTTCTGTTTTTAAAATCCTTCTGAAAGCATCTGCAATCTGCACTGTCAAACGCTCTTGAACCTGCGGACGTTTAGCAAAATAATGCACCAAACGATTCAGTTTTGATAAACCAACGACCTTATCGCTGGCAATATAGGCAACGTGAGCCACGCCATAAATTGGCAAAAAGTGGTGTTCGCAAGTAGAATAAACCGAAATATCTCGCTCTACCAACATTCGACCATATTTATATTTATTGTCAAACATCGTCGCATTCGGCATATTTGCAGGATTTAAACCGCTAAAAATCTCATTTACGTACATTTTCGCTACTCTTCGAGGCGTTCCGTTCAAGCTATCGTCGCGTAAATCCAAACCTAAAGTTTCCATGATTTCACGGAAGTGTCCTTCGATTTTTTCAATCTTTTCATTGTCAGAAAGCTCAAAAGCATTATCTCTAATGGGCGTATTTAATGAGGTTGCAACGTGTTCGTTACCCATATCTTCTAAATGTTCCATTACACTCGTTTCCTTGTAAGTTCCATTTAGAACGATTCCATTATTCAAATTCATGGTTTATTTTTAAATTTTATAAAATCATCGAGAATTTTATAAATGAAAATTTTGGCGAGGCCAAAATCAAAAAGTTATATTTTTTTATCACTATTAAGTGATTGAAGTTATCCTAATACGTTGATAATGAACCCACGGGATTTTGAAAATGCCATAGGTTTATCGCAATAAACCCTCGATATGCTTTTTTAAACATCATTAACCTTTCTTTGTTTAAATCACTATGAAAAACAACATAGAAACCTTGAATGAAAATTGGGATATTGTCGTCATCGGGTCAGGAATCGGGAGTTTGACGACTGCGAGTTTGTTGGCAAACGAAGGCAAACAAGTTTTGGTTTTGGAGCGAAATTATTTGCCAGGCGGCTGCGTGAGTTCTTATTACCGCAAAGGTTTTATTTTTGAAACGGGAGCAACGACTTTAGTCGGTTTGGACGATAATATGCCAGTGAAATATTTATTGGACAAAATTGGGGTTTCGATAGACGCCATCGAACTCGAAACGCCAATGAAAGTCTATTTAAACAATGGCGAAATACTGACTCGACATAAAGATTTGAATCAATTTATTGCGGAAGCCGAACGAGTTTTTGGCAAGAAAAATCAGCGACCTTTTTGGGAATATTGTTTCAAAATTGCCAATTTCGTTTGGGAAACTTCCCTCAAACAGCGCACTTTTCCACCGTCAAAATTGGCGGATTTAATTCCAATGATTCAAAATTTTGAGTTCAAACAATTGGCTTTCGCCAAAACGGCTTTCTCGAATATGAAATCCCTTTTGGAAAAATACGACTTGTTAGAAAACCAAATTTTTGTCGATTTTATCAATGAACAATTATTAATTACTGCCCAAAATCATATCGAAGAAGTCAATTTATTATTCGGTAGCACGGCATTGTGTTATACGAATTTTGGGAATTATTACGTCAAAGGTGGCCTGATAAATCTCGTTCAGCCATTGTGTGATTTCATTGAAAGCAAAGGTGGAAAAGTTATGTTGCGAGTCGGTGCAGAAACGGTTACGCCCGTGAATGGACATTATGAAATTACCTTAGATCGGAAAGGCGAAGGCAAAAAAATAATCGCTCAAAAAGTCATTTCTGGTATTCCAATTAACAACACTTTAGAAGTTTTTAAATCAGAAAAACTGACTAAAAAATACGAAAAATCGATTTTACCATCCGAGAAATTAGTCAGTGCATTCGGTATGGGCATCGGTTTTTATTCCGATAAAAAATTCGATTGCATTCACCACCAAATTCATTTGGACAAACCTCTGCCACATTGTAATTCCAATTCTATTTTCCTAAGTTTGAACCACGAAACGGATAGTAGCCGAACGCCCGAAAAGAATCAATACGTTGCTAACATTAGCACACACGTTCATCATCCCGAAGCGAATTATCAATTTGATAGAACGGAAGTCGAAAATATTATTTTTGATACCTTAGAAAAGCAGGGCTTTTTGAAGCGTTCCGATGTCGTTTATTATCATTCCTCTATGCCGAGTTCGTGGGAGAATTGGATTTATCGAAAATACGGTTTTGTCGGCGGTTATCCGCAATATTTCAACATCAAGCCGTGGCAAATGTTAGACGCAAGATTGGACGGAAAAGGGGCATATATTTGTGGCGATACGACTTATCCTGGGCAAGGAATTCCTGGCGCAGCGTTGAGTGGAATTATTGCGTTTGAGAAGATAATGCGAGATTCTTATTGATTTTGTTCGCAGGTTACCTCGATTTTTATCCCTTAGTTATGGCAGGTTTTACTCGAAAAGTGAGTAGAAGATAAGGAAACAGGAAACAAATAACCTACCCTCTCAAACCCTTATCAATGTTGTGGGATTTCGTTTGGAAATAAAAAGGCATATTGAAATTTTATCAAAAATTTCAATATGCCTTTTTATTTGTAATCTTAAAACCTCACCCTCGCTTGAACCTTAATTTTCGACCTTGAACTTCCGTTGATGTTGCCGCTTCCCGCAAAAGTATTTCCTGCAACAGTTTGGTGGAAGTCGGGGCTAAAACGCCGTTGCAAAATCGTTACCGTTTTAATGTAAATAAAAACACCTAAAAACGACTAAAACTCTATGGTGAATTGTTAGATTTACACATTCAACAAAACCAAATATAAAAAAATGATACCAAATAACGTAATCACCAAATTTAAAAAAATCGAGAAAGATAGACTTGCGTTAATGCAAGAATTATCCAAATATTCAGACGAGCAATTAAATAAAAAACCTGCTGACGGCGGCTGGTCGCCCATTCAAGTGCTGCATCACTTGATACAAGCCGAATACGGTTCGCTGTTGTACATTCAAAAAAAATTGAGTTTCGATCCTAAATTAGAGAAGAGTACAATTATCAACGATATTCGGGTTTTGATTTTCAAAATCACCTTTAGTTTTCCTTTTAAAATAAAAGCACCTGCCGCAATAGCTGACAATTTGCCCGATTATGCAGACCTGAAATCTACATCAAAAATGTGGGCAGACGGTCGCCAAAACTTAAAAAAATGGTTGGATAACGCCGATGATTCTATTTGGAATTTACAGATTTTCAAACATCCGTTTATTGGCAGATTGTCGATTTTTCACACGTTAGGTTTCTTTGGCGATCATGCTAAACGACATACCAAACAGATTCGGAAAGCATTGTAAAGTTTGGTCAAAAAAGTAAAAAAAAGCCCTACCGATTTTTAAAATCGGCAAGGCTTTTTCTATAAATAAATCTCGGCGTATAAAAAAAGAGTCGTTTCAAACATTTGAAACGACTCTTTTTTGTGTCTTTTAAATTATCACTTATTTTAACCGAATTTTTCTAATTTGCACCAACAATCGAAATAACAACTCGACGATTTTGCTGGTGCAATGTTTCCGAACAATGAATGCCCTGCGTACATCCGTTTATGAATTCCTCCCCACCTTTTCCTTTAAGAATTACCCGTGTAGGCTCAATTCCTTTTCTAATCAAAAATTTTGCGGTAGTCATCGCTCTACTTTTTGATAAGGTTTCATTATATTCCAAATCGCCCAAAGCATCGGTATATCCTGCGATTTCAATTACCATTTTTGAATCACGCTTCATTGCATTTAATACTCGACTTAATTCAACTTCCGCCGAAGCATTCAATTCAGCACCTCCTTTTTCAAAATAAATGGCATCAAATCTCAAATTACTACTCCCTTTTTTTTGCTCTTTTTTAATCACCACATCTTTTTGAATACTATCTTTCTCTTTTTTGCCTTGCGTACAAATCATAATCGTTTTCGTTACAAAACCACCTTTTTCTAACCTAATCATATACGTTTTATCCGCCTGTAATTCTAAATCAATCTTACCTTGATAATCCGCAACGAAGGTTTCTAATAAATTTCCTTTTTCATTCATCAAATAAATTAAAACACTTTCAACGGGTTTTCGATATTCATCTATAATATCCAAATCCATGAACATCATATTCGTCTTAGCTTCGGGTATCATTTGTTTTGCAGGAATATCGTTTTTCACACTATCCACCGTTGCCTCTTTCATTGTATATTCCGTCTCTTTTTTAGGAATATTTACTTCGGTTTGAGCTTCTTCAATCCTTTCTGGTTTAGGTCGAGTAGTTTTTAGACTTGTTTCTTCCTCTTCAATCAAAGGTTTTAATTCTTCTTTAACTTTCTTTGCATTTGTTTTTTTAGGCAATTTTGGCATTGCTTCTTGCATTACTTCGGGCATAGATTCTGTTTGACTTTCCATCGTAGAATTTGTCGCTTGTTTCGCCACTAATTTCGGTTGAATATTCTCAACATCAAGTACTTCTTCGGATTGATATTCTGCTTCTGCTTGTCCTTTTTCAGGTTTACTCATTTTTGCACGATAAAATTCTTGTTTCTCATCTACTACCTTTTTGATGTGTCCCGCTACCATATTTCTTGCAGGAATCGCAGGCGGCAAATAACCATAAGGATCTATTTCTGCATTGACGATGCTCAACTCTGGTTCGTACATACTCAAATCAGGAATCTCTTCTTCTATAGATTGCTCATGATTAACATTCATATACGGAATGTCCTCTAATTGACGTAATTTGACTAAAAACGGCAAAATTTCACCATCATCTAATAGCACTGTATTAATAGGATATTCATAAGGTGCATAACCTCGAAGTCTAATTTTTAAAGTATATTCTTTTCCAGGTTTCACTTTAAAACTAAATTCCCCTTCTTCATTCGTAAAAATAGTAAGATTATCATCGTAAGATTTCAAATTCACCTTAGCATTTTCAAGGTAAACCTTCGTTTCCATATTCATAATTTCACCATCAATTCTAATTTGTTTATTTCCTCTGCGAAAAGCAAAAATATCATCATCTGTTCCAGAAAGACGATTTGACGAAAAATATCCAGTTCGATTATCTCCTTTAAAAATAATACTCATATCATCTTTCGGACTATTAATATTCGCACCCAAATTTATCGAATATTCAAAAATATAATCTTGATTCATTGAAGTCATAAATAAATCAAAACCACCAAAACCTGCATGACCCTTTGACGAAAAATAAAGCTTTTCATCATTCGCTAAATAAGGAAAAGCCTCTCTTTCAGCAGTATTTACACCTTCTCCAAGATTCACTGGCAACATCCATTTTTCAATAATTTCTAAATCACCCCTTTTATTTCTTTTTTTAATCGTTTTTTTATAAGTCATATAAATATCCGTTTCCCCAAGTCCTCCTGGTTTATCGGATACAAAATATAAAGTATCTCCCGTAAAACTTGCCGCAGGGTGCATGAAGCTAAAATTCAAATTACAAATTGGCAATATTTCAGGCTTTTTCCAACCGATAACCGATCGCTCGGAATAATAAATTGCCATTGTATATTTTGTTCCAGAACTATTTAACTCATCATTATTACGAGAGAAAAATAAGAATTTTTGGTTACCCGAAATAGAAGCCGGACCCGAATTTTTTTCCCGTTTATTAAATTGTCGAGAAAATGGCAAAGCCTCCGCAGTAAACTGTTCCGCAGAATCACTTTTGGCATAATAAATACTTGAAAATGCCCTTCCCGTCCATTCATATTCCCTTTTCGCATCTTCAGAATTATCCGAAATAAACAATAAATCGTCACCATAAAGCATCGGTGCATAATCATCACCATCAGAGTTAAAAGGTAAGCGGCTCAAACTAAGGTCGGGAAAAACAGGCGGTATTGTTTTAGCTCTTTCACAAGCTCCAGCCATTGTAATTGCTCTCGTATCTTTCGGATTATACGCATCATATTTCAAAAACCACTCCCTCGCCTCATCATATTTTCCATTCCCCATCAGTGCCTCACCATAATAATAATACGTAATCGCTTTCGCCTTATCATCCGCCACGATTTCAGCATATAGCCTTTCCGCCATATCCATTTGATTTAGCATTCGATAGGAATAGGCTAATTTCATTCTCAAAGCCAAATTATGTTTTTCTTTCTCTTCAATCGCTTCCCAATATAACGGAATTGCCTTATGGTACTTCATACTTTTATAGTAAGCATCGGCTTTATCAACCGTCTTATCTAAACTCTTTTGACCAAAACCAATAAAAGCTAAACAAATCAATAGCAATGTAAAAGTAAAATGCTTCATAATCCTCTTTATTATATTAAGATTTTTCCTGTTTTAACAGCTATTCTCGGTTTATAAATTTTTATAATATGAATCTAAATAACAGGCAGGTTTCAGTGCTCTGTACCTCGAAAACAAGGCAAAATATCTTTATTCTACAAACGGATTCGGTTCTATGAACCTCTATCGTGGTCAAAAAAGTCCAGAGAACCGAATCTGTAAAACAAATATATCAAGGTACGGAGTACCGACCCCTGCCTATTATTCAACTATCTATTAACCAAGATATTATGTGAATATATTATATAATTTTTGAAACTGATAATTGCTGCTGTTTTAATGGACGTATTAAAAATATTTTCAATATCTGTACCAAATCAAAAAATTGCAACTTTAACACTGAACTTTCATTCAATTTATAATTTATAATCTGTATAATATGCTGATTACCAATAAAAAATAAAAAGCTATCTCCTCAAGGTTGTATATGTTGTAACCCTGCAACATTTCATTTTAAGAGAAACACCAACTTGATAATCAAAAACTTATAAAACCCAAATTGAAATTTACCTTAATATTCAGGGTTGCGTTATTTCGAACGCCAAAATATTTACCAAATTTGATAAATATTTTCTATAAAAAAGTTCATAATCTACTTTTTAATTTCTTATCTTTTATTTTTTTTCTTAAATTTAACTTTATTAGGAAAACCCTTTTAGGAAATAGGAATTAATTTTATTAATCGTAATTATAAAATATGAAACCAATTTTATACGTCATTTTTTATTTTTTAATACTGTCAAATACCATCGCCCAAAACGGAGTCAGAATGGTTAGCGGGGCAAAAGGTGCAGCAATGGCAAACGCTTCAAACACCTTTCAAGATGTCTTTTCGATTACGTCCAATCAAGCAGGAATTGCTTTTTTAGAAAAAACAAGTATGGGTTTACTTGCCGAACAACGTTTTTTAAGTGCCGATATTCGACAATTTGGAGCAGTTGCCGCTATGCCAACCAAATTTGGTTCATTCGGACTTTTAATCCAAACTTTCGGTTTTGAAGTTTATAAAGAACAAAAAATTGGCTTGACGTATGCCCGAAAATTATCCAAAAAATTTGCCATTGGCATTCAATTCGATTATTTGAACACTCGAATTTCGGAATACGGCAGTTTCAGTGCTATCAGTTTTGAAGGTGGTTTACAAGCCGAAATTATAGATAATCTTTGGTTTGGATCGTCTATTTCCAATCCTTTCCGCATCGAAATCGCTCCCGACGAATATTTGCCTACGCAATTTAACTTCGGTCTTTCTTATCGTTTTTCAAACAAAATATTTCTCGCCACCGAAGTCCAAAAAGATGTCGAATACCCAACTTCCGTAAAAGTCGGTTTGGATTATCGCATCATTGAGCCGCTTTCGATTCGCTTAGGTGTCGGCACAGAACCTGTCCAAAATAGCTTTGGCATTGGCATTTATTTGAAACAATTTACGCTTGATTTTGCCGCTCGTTATCATCAAATTTTAGGATTCACACCTACTTTCTCGATGATTTATGCGTTTGAAAAATCGGATTCAAATTCAAAATAATATTGAACCATAACTTGTCCCAGTTTACCCCGATTTTCTAAGGGATTTTTTCGGGACAAGCTATGGTTCAAAAATACGCTTATCTAAATTTCATTTTCTTGTAATTGCTACATAAAATAGTTAAAAAATGAAAAATACATTTTTACTAATAATAACCTTCGCCACCTCGTTTTCGATGGCGAACGCACAAATCGAAACCCCTGAAAATCAAATTATTATCGAAGATGCCGTTGACCAAATTGGCGAGGAAACCGACTTTAATTTTGATACTGAATTTGAAAATTTGGGGGCTTATGCCAATAAGCAACTCAACCTTAATAGAGCTAACGAAGACGACTTCAAAGCCTTTGGTTTACTTAATCCGATTCAGATTCAAAGTCTTTTGACCTATCGAAATGATGTCGGCGACTTTATTTCTATTTATGAATTACAAGCCATTCCAAATTTTGATTTGGACATTATTCAACAGATTTTGCCTTACGTTTCGGTTGGTAATGGATTGATTGGAAAAGAGGATTTTTTGAGTCGATTGACGAAAGGTGATGCGACGATTTATACCCGTTTTCGTCGAGTTTTGGAAGCACAAGAAGGTTACGAAACAGATAAAGATAACGCTTATTTGGGCGATAAAAATCAATATTACTTCCGCTTTCGCTACAATTATGATACTCGATTAAGCTACGGTATCACGATGGAAAAAGACCCTGGCGAAGACTTTTTCAGCGGCTCAAATCCGCAGGGTTTCGATTATATGTCGGCACATTTTTACGCTCGAGATTTATCCAAAAATATCAAAACTGTTGCGATAGGCGATTATAAAGTAAGTTTAGGACAAGGTTTAACGATGTGGTCGGGTTTTGGTTTTGGCAAATCTGCCGCAGCTTTAAATACCAAACGCCAAAGTATTCCGATTTTGCCTTACACTTCCGTCAATGAAAATTTGTTTCAACGAGGAGCAGCCGCCACCTTTAGTTTTAATCAATTTTCCCTCACTACTTTTGTTTCTTCTCGAAATTTAGATGCCAATATTTCGTCCATTGATACAAGTAATTTTGAAGAAGACGTACAAGCGATTTCTGCCTTTCAAATTTCAGGTTTTCACCGAAATAAGGCAGAAATCGAAGATGAAAAAGCCGTACATCAATTGCTTTACGGCGGCAGTTTGGCGTACAAACTTCGCCGTGGAAAAATTGCGCTCAACTCCGTTTATGCGAAATATAACGCAACTATCGAAACCAACGATAATTTGTATAATTTAAATCGTTTTTCGGGAAACGAACTCTTAAATATTAGTACCGATTATGAATATACCTATCGAAATTTGCATTTTTTTGGAGAAACTGCCATGAGCGATAATCGAGGATTAGCAACACTAAACGGCTTATTAGTCACCACAGGAAAAGCAGTAGATTTCACGATTTTGCAACGGTATTTCAGTACTGATTTTCAAACTGTTGCAGGAAATGCTTTTGGCGAAACTCGCAATGTAAATAACGAATCGGGCGTATTTTTGGGTATTCAAATCTACTTCAATCAAGCGTGGAAAATGTCGGCATATTTCGATAATTGGCAACATAAATGGTTGAAATTCAACATTGATGCACCTTCCGTCGGTTCGGAATATTTGGTGCAGCTGAATTATCGCCCAAGTCGTGGTACAGAAATGTATTTGCGTTACCGCAATGAAACTAAAGAACGGAACGCAACCAACAGCGAAACCGCCATTAATTACCTTATTTCCAATCAAAAAACACAGTTTCGTTTCCATTTAAGTAGCAAATTAACGCCCGCTTTTACTATCAAAAGTCGAGTAGAATTTGCTCGTTTTTATAATGGTATTGATGCCCCAGAAAATGGATTTTTGGTCTATCAAGATTTGGCTTACAACGGCAGAAATTTCCGCTTTTCCACCCGTTTCGCCCTCTTCGACACCGAAACGTACAACGCTCGAATTTATGCCTACGAAAGTGATTTATTATATAATTTTTCTATTCCTGCCTATTATTACAAAGGCAGCCGATTCTACCTCAATTGCCGCTACAATTTTTCCAAATACTTCCTTTTAGAAGCCCGTTTTTCTCGAACGACTTTTTATAATCGGGATTTTGTCGGTTCTGCTTTGGAAATGATTGAAGGTAGTTCGAGGTCGGAAATTAAGATGCAGGCGAGGGTGAGGTTTTGAGGTCAAAGGATAATTAAAAATAGTTCTTTAGCAAGGAAATATTAAACAAATTCTCTCGGAGATTTTTTTGATATTTCCTCAATACTGATTATAAATATAGAAATTGTCAAAGAGCTATTATTTTCAATTTTTAATTAAGAATTTTCCATTAAAAAAAGTACTTTTGTAGGCTGGTTACAGATGTAGTACATATAAATAATATTAAAAATCAAATACTTAAATAAAAGATGATTCGACAAAAAAATGACATGCCTTTAAAGGATATTTTGAAACAATTTACGAATAGTAAAAAAATCAAAAAACAATTAACTAAAACGAAGATTATTTCGCTTTGGGGTCGCATTATGGGGCCAACTATTGAGCAATACACGAAAAAAATCGAATTGAATCGAGGAACTTTGTTTTTAACGATAGAATCGGCTGCTTTGCGTCAAGAATTAAGCTACGGAAAGGAGAAAATTCAGAAGATTTTGAATGAAGAATTGGGCGAGGCATATATTACAGAAGTTATCATTAGATAGAATTGTGACAGCTAATTTTTTTGTTAGCGTATTAATTTGTTATAAAAAACTATATAAAAATTTTCTAATCCGTTGATATTCAGCCCTATTTAATTTTCACCTTCTTAAATGTATCATTTCGACACTAAGCATATCTCATAATGTGTGATATCAACATTTTTAAAAAGTTCCACTTTGTTTGTCAAAAATAAGTCAAAGAAAAATAGTGATTTTCAATTTAACTTTTAATCTGCCTTGAAAGTCAATTATGTAATTATATTTGCTGAAACAAGAGGAACGAGGAACATTAAATGGTCACTTATTGCCATGTTTTTCGGAAAACTACAATGGATTATTTGAGTACTTACAAAACTCTTAAAAGTGGGTTTTGTAAGTAGTTCAAATATGATTTTTTTTTGGGTACTGTATATTAGAAAAACTACTTACTACTGTGAAATTAACAAAAAAGACAAAATTATTGTTGGGCGGTATTGCCGCTATTGCAACGGTTACAACGCTTATATTTAGCTTGCCCAAAACGGGTATGAATATTAATGCTGCTGCATCTCTCGTAAAAAGTTCAACGACAGAAAGTCCTTTATCTAAGCCAATCGGTGTAGAAAAATCAACGATTAAATACGGTTTCGTTCTTGATAATTTCAAAGTTACAAAAGGCGAATTCAAGAAAAATGAAGTCTTAGGCGCGGTGCTTCAACGTCATAGTGTGGCTTACACTCAGATTGATAAATTGGTAAAAGCGGCAGTCGATATTTTTGATGTTCGTAAAATGCGTGTTGGAAAATCTTATACGATTTTAACGTCCAAAGAAAGTGAAGCTGCGGATTATTTTATTTACGAGCCAACACCTTTCTTTTATGTCGTTTATGATTTGCGTGACGAAACTTCGGTAAAAATCGTGGAACACTCAATTGAGTTGAAAGTTAAAGAAAATGCGGGTGTGGTAACGGCTTCTTTGTGGAATGCAATTGTGGATAACGGTATGAGTTATGACATTGCGGCAAAAATGGAAGCGGTTTTGGCTTGGCAGGTTGATTTTCACCATATTGCTAAAGGCGATTGTTTTAAATTGATTTATGATGAACAATATATAGATGGCGAACTGGTTGGTGTAGGCAACATTAAGGCGGCTTATTTTAAAAATAAAGGGAAAGAATTTAACGCTTATTACTATGAGGACGAAAATCACACTGGCTTTTTTGATGAGGAAGGACGACCAATGAAAAAGGCATTTTTGAAATCTCCTGTTCAATACGCTCGTATTTCTTCGGCTTATAATTTGAACCGTTTTCATCCCATATTGAGAAGGGTCAAAGCTCATTTAGGCACGGATTACGCGGCACCTTATGGTACACCGATTCAGGCGGTTGCGGCAGGAACAGTGACGAGAGCGGGGCGGACGAGAGGTAATGGAAATTATGTGAAAATTCGTCACGATAAAACCTATGAAACGCAGTATTTACACATGCAAAAATTTGCAAAAGGTATGAAACTTGGCGCTCGTGTAAATCAAGGTGATGTTATCGGATATGTTGGTTCTACAGGATTAGCAACTGGGCCTCATGTTTGTTTTCGCTTTTGGAAAAATGGCAAACAGGTTGACCACCGAAGAGAAAACTTGCCGCCACCAAACCCTATGAAAGGCGAAAGTTTTGAGTTATTTAAAGAGATACAAATAGAATTAGCAGCGCGTTTGGCAGAAATTGAATTACCAACCGAAGCAGAAACTAAAGCTAAAAAAGAAAATAAAGTTATTGACCCGTAATATATTGGTTCTAAAAATAACAAAGGGATTCAGCAATTTTGCTGAATCCCTTTGTTGTTTAATGTCAATATTTGAATTAAAAACGTAACTAAATGCAGAAAATCTCATATAACAACCCGAATCTAAACAATAAACACTTTTAAGAAAAAGTTAAGGAGTCAGTCAAAAATCAGAAAATTATAATCACAAATTTACAATTTTTAATAAAAAAGTCATTTGCATTATTGCTAAACTGCCAATGATATTTGTAATTTTGGGATTAGAATAAAAGTAAAACTTAAACAAACCGAATTTATAGGATCACCTATACAGAAAATAACAATTTCACCCTTTTTTACTAAAATTATTTTTATTGAAATTTATATTTTTCAGTTTTGATAAATACTTGATTATCAGTATTTTATCATGATTTAATAATTATATTTTCCAATAATTGTATATTTAAGGTACAATCATGTTTTTTTCTTCTTGGTGGTTTTTAATTTTTGATATAATCATTAAAAAATGACTTATCGTCTAAAAATACTACTACTTACACTGAGTTTAATATGCTTTAATTTATTAGCTAAAGCACAAATTACAGCCAGTTTCATCGCTACTCAAACTAATATTTGCGAAGGAATTGCGGTTGGTTTTATCCCTATAATTAACAGTACGAATACCGTTTCTTCCGTTTTTTGGGATTTTGGAAACGGCATTTTTATAAATGATCCTTCACCTTATGGTACGGGTCTCGTTTACAATACTTCTGGTGTTTACACGGTTCGTCTGGTAGTGAATGATGTTATGGGAAATACGGATACAACGACGGTTAATGACTTTATTACAGTCAATCCAAATCCTGATATTAATTTCACGGTAACACCCACATCGGGTTGTCAACCGGTTAATGCACAGATTGATTTTTTTACGCAAAGTAATGTTACAAATGGATGGGTATGGTACTGGATTTTTTCCAGTGATTCTACTTGTTTTGCCGCTCCACAACAAGATACTGTTATCCGAACGGATGCTTTGCCATTTCTTCATCCTTTTGCGGAAGATGGAATTTATGATGTTCAATTAATTGCTGAGAATCAATTGGAGTGTCGAAGTGATACGACAAAGTTTGATATTTTGGAAGTATTTCCCAAACCAACAGCTGATTTTACGTATCAAATACAAGCGGATTGTGATTCAACGACGAATGTCGCCTTCGTAAGTACTTCGACTTTACCTTGCTCATCATCACCTATTTATAATTGGGATTTTGGAGATGGTATCGGTTTCGTAACGACGACGCAATCTAATTATACTTATGAATATCAGACATCAGGCATTTTTACGATTCAATTAATCGTAACGGATGGAACGAGCAACGGCTGTGCCGATACGACTGCACAAACGATTACCATTAATGCAGACCCAACACTAACGGCTTCCGCTCCTGACTCATCATGTACTGGAGGTTCGATGCAATTCACGGGAACATCCTCTGGCTTGGTCACAATTTGGGCATGGGATTTTGGAGATGGACAGACTTCTAATTTGCAAAATCCACAACATACTTATACGATTCCTGGTTGCTATAATGTGTCTTTATCGGCTACGATTGATAGTTGTACGTTTTCTACAACCTTAGATACGTGCTTGATCGTAAATCCGACTCCCTCTGCCACTTTTTCTTCTTTCGACCAATTCGAAACCTGTGAGCGACCACATACGATGGATTTTACAAGTGGCGTTTTGGGAACTTTCTTTCCTATTTATAATTGGGATTTTGGAGACGGAACAACGAGTAATTTGCCAAATCCGATAAAAACTTGGAATTATTCAGGCTATTATCCAATAGCTTTAACTGTCTCAACGCCAAAGGGTTGTAATTTCACGACGCAATATGATACCATTGTTGTTGACAGCATAAATATTGCATTCATGCAAAGTGATACTGCGGGATGTGAACCTTTATCAATCCAGTTTACTGATAACTCTACCGCTTTAACGAATATTACCGACTGGTTTTGGGATTTCGGTGATGGAAATACTTCCATTATTCAAAACCCAATTCATAATTATACTTCTTCTGGAACGTATGATGTAAAATTGGTCATTGTGACTAAACAGGGGTGTACGGACTCATTGATTATGTCCAATTTAATTAAAATTGGAACACCGCCAAATTTAGCCTTTACGTTAAGTGATACGATACCTTGTATTAATCAAACGATTTCTTTTACTAATAATTCAGATACAAGCGGAACCGATTGGACGTGGTTTAATGGTATAGATACTTTTTCTGGATTTAGTCCCCCTGACATCGCTTACACTAATATAGGTGTTTATGATATATGGCTTTCCGCCGGTAAAAACGGCTGTTATGATACCCTAAGGTTAGATGATTTAGTAACGGTACCGTTAGTCAACGCAGCTTTTTATAATAACGGAGATTGTGATGTGAATCCTACGGGAGTTAATTTTATTGACTTTTCTCAAGGTGCAATTGCTTCTTGGTTTTACGATTTTGGCGTAACGACCTTAACAGATGACACTTCGAGCTTATCAGATCCAAGTTATACTTATCCTGCCGTTGGTATCTATATAGGTGTACTAACCATTACGGATGTAAATGGATGTACAGATACAGATACGTCAGTAATAAATTTGAATACACCAATTTCTAACTTCGGTTGGACAGATGACACCTTAGAATGTATCGCCTCTAATTCACCAATATTTTTGACAGATTCTTCTATTAATAATGCGAGCTGTCGCTGGTTTATTCCTGATGCTAACTTTATTTTAGGAACGGCTGATTCTACATGTACACCTATTATCACTTTCGATTCGATGGGAACGTATCCAATACGTTTTATTGTCCGTTCTGATCATGGCTGTCGAGACACGCTAATAAAGTATATTTGCATTACGGATCTTGTTCCACTTCCTTACATTGACACTGCGGGCTCGACAACAACAGGACCAATCGACTTTACAGATGGTGGTGTCGAAACAGCTTTAGGTAATGGAAATTCTTGTATTATTCAAATAGATACGCTTACGGGAGATACGACTTACCTCAATATGATTGGTGAAGTACCTGTAGATTGTAACTCTTTAGTAACTTATACTGGCTGCATTCCATTAGCAGTTGCATTTGCCGATTCTTCTTATGGCTTTCCGGATTCAATTACAACGTGGCTTTGGAATTTTGGTGATGGAAATACTTCGTATGAACAAGATCCAACACATATATATACGGAATCGTCAGGCCTACTTGCTTATGTGGTTACCTTGACGGTAATGAATAAATATGGAATTACTCGAACAGATACGTTACCTACGTTCATTCGACCAACCCAACCGATTGCTAATTTTAACCTTACTCGAAATGTCGTCTGTGCCAATCAAAATACTACGGCAATAGACAGTTCATCAGGTATAAATTTAACGTATAACTGGGACTTTGGAGATGGTGACAGCAGTATTTTACAAAATCCAACTTTTAATTATGCGAATGAAGGTACTTATGAAATTTGCCTTACGGTAACTGATTTGAACGGTTGTGATAGTTTGTATTGTGATTCAATATTAGTGATTAATCCAATCGCAGATTTTACCGCAGATACCACTTACTCGAATTGTGATAGTTTAACAGTTCAATTAACGAATACGTCAATAAATGACGTTTCATGGATTTGGAACTTTGGCAATGGCAGTACCTCTAATTTAGAAAATCCGTCTGTCACTTATTCTGGAACAGGTTATTACGATATATTATTAATTTCGAGAAGTAGATCGGGTTGTCGAGATACAATGAAATTAGTTAGTTTTATTCAAGTTGATGGGCCGTTAGTAACGGATCACTCCGTTTCTCCAGTTGATAGTTGTGAAGATCATTTAGTTGCTTTTCGTGTTCAAGGTTCAAACATCGCTCTGGTTACCATTAATTACGGCAATGGAGAAGATACGAGTTTTGTTACGGCAACTTCACTACCATTAGATACTACTATTTATTACACCTACTTAGATGCAGGTATTTACAGCCCTATTCTATATGTTGAAGATTCGTTAAATTGTGAACGGATTTGGGAGTTTGATACAATAAGAACAACCGATCCTTTTGCATCATTCACCTTAGATACGACTTTAGGTTGTGTTCCGTTGGCGATTAGTTTAGATGCCAATACGTCTCAATATGCCAATCAATATCAATGGATTGCTCCTGGTTCAGTGATTTCGGGACAAGGAACGGCGACACCAAATATTGTCTATCAAAATCAAGGTTATTATAATGAAATAACCCTTGTTGTTACGGATATAAATAATTGTACCGATACAATAAGCTTTACCGATACAATTACCGCAGCAGGTATTGAAGTAGGATTTTATGCGGATAATTATACCGGCTGTTTTCCTTTGACGGTTAACTTTACAGACACATCTACGGTATTTCCGGATAGTATCGTGTCATGGAATTGGCGATTTGTAGGTACTGATACTGATACGCTACAAAATCCAACATATATATATGATGATTTTGTCAATGTTAACAATCGTTCAAGACTGACGGTTACAAGTAGCTATGGTTGTACAGATGTGAGGCGAAGAAATATTCTACCAACATTTCCAACGGCTGCTTTTATTTCTGATACTTTAGCGTGTACGGAACAAACTGTCAGTTTTACAAATCAATCCATAGGTTTAGGTTTATCTTATAATTGGGATTTTGGAGACGATTCTACTTCTACATTACAGAATCCAACGCATTTTTATGCGTATGAAGATATCTTTAAAATCATTTTAACGGTAACGGATCAAAATGGCTGTATTGATATTGATACATTAGAACGGGTTATAATAGCAAATCCAGTTGCTAATTTTACGTCAGATGAAACATTTATTGCTTGTGCTCCTGATTCGGTTCAATTTACAGATTTGTCACAAAATGCAATAAGTTGGCAATGGAAAATAGAAGGTGTCAATCCGCCCAACCAAACCATTCAAAACCCAGGAGTTGCTTATACAAGACCGGGTATTTATGATGTAAGATTAATCGTTACAAGTGCATCTGGTTGTAAAGATACGATGGCAATTGATAGTATGATTACCGTTGATGGGCCTTACGGAACATTGAATTATGCGACTACAGAAGGTTGCGTTGATTTAACCGTTGATTACGTTTTACCACTTACCAATACGGCAACCGTTATCTTTTTCAATGGAGAAGCTACGGAAGTATTTATCAATCCTGGCGATACGCTATTTTATAGCTATACATACACACAAAGAGGCACTTATACGCCAACTGTTTTCATACAAGACTCCTCAGGTTGTCAGCGGATATTGACGAATGGTTCGGTCACTGTAACGGATCCCGAACCAGTATTTACAATTTCTCCAGATACGTCTTGTTTACCATTTACCGCCGCAATAACGTCAAATACATCGTTGGATATGAGTAGTTTTCAATGGCTCTACTCAAGCGGAACGATTAGCAATCCAAACAGTACAACACCGACATTCAGTATTTCAGATACTGGTTATCATGCAATAAGTTTGGTCGTTACGGATGTTTATGGTTGTAAAGATACGACGACGCATACTGTTTTAGGAACAGATATATTCGAAGAAGCTGGTGCTAGTACCACCGATGGTTGTCGTCCTTTGACGGTTCAATTTAGTGATTTGGCAACGGTTTTTCCTGATTCTATTATTTCTTGGTTATGGGTTTTCGGTGATGGAAATGGCGTATCAACGAATAAAAATCCGACTTATACGTATCAAAACATCGGTATTTATACGCCAACTTTAACCGTTATGAACAGTTACGGCTGTACGAAACAAATTACGCTTCCGCAAATAGAAACGACCTTCCCATCAGTAAGTTATACGCCTTCTTTGACGTATGCTTGTACGGGACAAAATATTTTATTTGATAATCAATCTTCAGGTCAAGCATTGACTTACTCTTGGGATTTCGATAATGGAACAACGGTTACGACTGAAGACCCAACTTATGCTTTCCCAATGGAAGGAACGTATAATGTTTGTTTGACCACGACTGATATAAATAGTTGTGATTCTACTTATTGCGAAATAATTACGATCGCAGATCCTCTGGCGAATTTTACTGTTGATACCGTTTATCGCTCCTGTCCGCCTGCTACTTTCCAATTTACTGACCTTTCGGCAAATGCCGTAACGTGGAGTTGGACATTCGGTGATGGCGGCACATCAACGAATCAAAATCCGTCTTACACCTATATCGCAACAGGAATTTATGATGTTCAATTAATCGTAACATCTGCTTCTGGTTGTATAGATACTTTATTCCGACCGACTTATATTGAAGTTGGAGGCCCAGTTGGTAATTTTGCATTCACACCAAATCAAGGTTGTGCAGATCTTGCAGCGACTTTCGTCGGAACATTGACGAATAATTCGGTGGCACAATACCATTGGGATTTTGGAAATGGCGACAGCACTATCCATGTTTTAAATACGCCAATTGATTCGTTTGAATATATTTATACGGCTTCGGGTACATTCTTCCCGACGTTGACGTTTGAAGATTCAACAGGTTGTATGTTCTTCGTTGAATTAGATTCTATCGAAGTCGATACTTTACAATTTGATTTCTTTGCGAATGACACGTTATTGTGTGAAGTTGGTAGTTTCACATTTACCCCATTTATTGCGTCAAGCAGCCCGATTGATTCGGTTGTTTGGAACTTTGGCGGTGCGGATATTACGACTTCAAACTTAATGATGCCAACGATTCCGTATAGCACGGTTGGTGATTTTGATGTTACATTGACGGTTTATAGTCGTCATTGTACCAAAACCATTACCAAAACGCAATACATTAAAATTGCACCGATTCCGAATAATGATTTCACAACGATTCCAGCGGCAGGTTGTAATCCAACGACGGTAATATTTACCGATAATTCTACGATTTTCAGTGGAAATATCGTGGATTGGAATTGGACGTTTGGTAATGGCGGAACGGCTGCGACTCAAAATACTGCATATTCTTATCAAGCAGTTGGCAGTTACGATGTTCAATTA
>Ga0306864_1000278_pt1 | contig 24663 bp, 16 predicted proteins | sample AntRauTorckE5430_FD_190448 | JGI IMG/M metagenome (GOLD analysis project Ga0306864, IMG submission 190448) | Saline lake microbial communities from Rauer Islands, Antarctica - Metagenome Torckler E5 #430 (v2) (version 2) | ecosystem: Environmental > Aquatic > Non-marine Saline and Alkaline >...
TTGCTCAAAATGTCTATTCTAAAAATGTCTTCAAATACAGAAGTCCGCGAAAAAGGAGAGTGCTGCGCGGCTGTTCGAGCAGTTGGTCAAGGCTTATGAATGTCATAGGAGGTCATATGTACCTATGTATCGTTTCCTACTGCATCATCATCAAATATTTCATATTTACATTTTACGAACGAAATGAAAATAGAGAGATGACTGTGAATGACTGATGACTGGCTGGTCGCTGGTCGGAGGTCGGAGACGACGTCAAACAAGGAAACGTTGAAGACAAAAGATGAAGAAGGCAAATTCAAAGTTGGAAATACCGTTGTAGCGATGACGCTGTGGGAGTAAAAGTGGATCTTCATCTTGCTGCTGACGAACATCTTCTCTCATACAGCCTGTTACTGTACTATTGCGCGTTTGGGAAGAACAAGAAGCCCATGGCAACGGCTCGTCCTCCTCGTGATCTTCGTTTCGTCGTCAACGACCATGATCAAGAACAGCATTATATCCTCATCATGTGCTGTTGCTGCTGAAGAGAGGAACTTGGTCTTAATAGGCTATTACTATTACTAGCTATTAATAGCACTGCTATTATTACTATTGCTATCACTGCTATTACTACTATTACTAGGTATTGCTATTACTACTGTCACTAATAATGATAATAATAATAATTCCATGTTGAGCTCTATTTTTCTTCGTTCCCTAGCGATATCTATTTCTTCATATGTGTTCCACAATGCAAGTCATGATGATCTTTTAAATGCACACATCATGTAAACACAGCAAGTGATCAACAAGTTATGACATTGAACTCCTCCTTTTTGTAAAATATATCATTAACTATGTTATCTATAATCAACTTCTTGCCTCAACTCGATCAAAGCCAATGCAAGCGCATTTTTATCAGCCTCACTTCCTCGTCTTGCTGTTCTTGCCATCCTTGTTGGTGTCAATCCTCCTGTGCAACGATTGTTTATTGTATGCTGTACCGACACGTTATGTCGTTGTTCCTGTTGGTTACTGAAGACTCCATGTATTCGATCATTACCATGGGGCTGCTGCTGCTGGAGGAACATCAAAGGACGACTTTGCATGACTAGTAATGCTTCTTTCTGGTGCTGTGGCCAGCAGTACGCAAAATTGTCGACAGCAAAAGCAGGATGACTATTTTGCTGAATTGTAGATGGCATCATGGTAAAATCCAAATGACCTGCGTTTCTTGCTGCCATTGCCATTCTTCTTCTTTGCATTGAAGCATTGGAACTTATGTCAGGCACACACACCGGTGATGCTAGTCTTCTTGTCCTTCCACTAATCGTACTTCTTGAACCAGGGCCTCCGAACCCCTCTAAATCCCAACAGGCACTGGGGTCTGGGGTCAGCCCCACCAGTGGAGGTTTGAAAGCATTCGTTAACTTTGGGGTTTCAGGAATGATAGTACTGGTTCCTTCACGTACCACCATAGACTTGCTTCGGGCTTGAGGCAAGGCTATCATTTGCTTGCAGATCTCCATTCGACCTCGAATAAACATAGGATGGAAACAGGATGACGACTTCCCACGCCCGTTTCCTTCAAGACGAAAACCCCATCGCCTTAATCTACGGGAGAAACTCGAATATTTTCCGTCGGTGTTGAAATACTTGGGCATTATGATGGTCTCAATCCTCTTCTTATCAAGAATTACGAACCCCCCAGCATTCTGCTTTCGATTATAATCGGCGTGACCTCTTCTTGGCCAAGATATGATATCCGAGACCTCTTCCATTTCAAGAACATTCATCAACTATAGTGGACGAGAGGAGAAAACTGTTGTTGTGAGTGATTATCCTATTGGTGTTGACAGTTCTTCTTGCACCACCAGTGCTAAGAGACACCAGCAACATCAGCAGCTACGACGAAGGTCGTCACTAAGACCACCAGCGCTGTCGTGCTCAGCACTAGTGACAGTAGTAGTAATACTAGCCGTCGTATGCTTCATAAACACCTCGCTATCCTGCTAAGGCAAGGATTGCTGGTGATGATGCTGCAGCGCTTTTACGATGAGAACCTGTTCTTCATATGATTCTTTCCGTTATTCTTGTCAGAGCAACAAGTTTGTTGACTAGTATTGTCGCAGCCAGTTTGACTCTATACAAACTTAATCAAGACGAGACTAACTACATACCTGTACTGGGAAACTCATATCTGATATAGTATGTCCTATCAGTACAATTGAATGTGAATATAGTATGTCCTACCGGTACAATTGATTCGATTCGTTTCAATTCTCGACGGATTACAATGTATGATGTATATCATTGTCTTTAAAATCGTAGAAACCAAACCCATGAAAAATATAGACACGGGACCGGAGGGGGGGGGTGGCCGCCGAAAATGATTGAGGAGTCGATTTCGACTTGAAGAGAAAATAGATACTCTTTTGTATATTAGGAAAGACAGGAATGCTCATACCTACTACAGCAGATTTGCCAATTTGTTTGTAACTTCTTATTACTTAGAGCTAAAGCAACTTTTGTACCGGAGTGTGTGTCCATCTAGACCATTGCTTCCTATAAGAATTCTAAACATCATTTAGGCATTTAATAATTACTGTGAGCGTTGAATCAATCCCCTTTCACAAAACAAATTACTTATCGAAACCGGCAAAATCTCTTCTTTTAGCCATTATTTACTAGCTATATTAGTAATAATCTGCGTCTGTTGTCGTTCGCAAAAAGTCAATGTGCTTTGCTACTGGGCGTTGTTCATATAATATAGCTATAGACCCGAATGACTCTAAATTTTTGTGTTCATCCAAGACAGAATAATTTAGAATTCATAGTCATTTCGAGTAATGACTTTCAATTCGCTTTTTTGTTGATGATAAAATTGTTTGGCGAGACCACGGGTCATTTCAATTAGTGTAGCTAAAATTGATGCCAATAGATGCCAACAACTGCGAACAACACAATAATCTTGAATTCATAGTCATTTCAGGTAATGTAGCTGAAGTTAAAATGACTTTGAATTGTGGTTTTATGTTAAGAAAGCTTTAAGTGAAAGTATTGTAAATGACGATTGTTTGATCTTATTCCACGATTAGGCTAGAACTGGTCATTAGGTCTAGATGCGATAGAGCCCAAGAGGTCCTTCACTTCGTTCCTCAATGAAGTTCTAGTTTCTGAATCAAAGTCTACCTTTTTATACAAATATTGCCTTTGGATTCGTTCATCAATTCCCCTGCTTTCGTGAACCTTTTTCGACTCATGAAAAGTTTCAATAGGAAATGACTTTCCTTCTCTCAATGAATCATCAGATTTTCTCCACACGGCCCCACCAAGACTGCTGTTTGTAACCATCAAAAGGATCGGCGACGACGGATGGAACATCTTTGGCCTTCCACACACCGCGCACGTTCTCCTTTCAAACCTCAAATCATTCTTTCCACACAATTTGCATGTCCAATATTTGAATTTGTGCAGCACCTTTCTTCCCTTGCTTGGATGAGCAGCCTGCTTTTTATACAGTGAACCGGAAAATAGCTGTAATTTTTCCAGCGTGAGATCACGCCTCTTGCATCGCTTTAAAAAAGCATCTATGACTTGTTTTGTTTTTATTAATACCGCTTCTTCTGTCTTATCCTTTAGGATGTTGTCGTTATCAATGCTCTCTGCAAGGTTTTCGTCTCCAAGGTGCTGGTATGCATGTTCCACTCTAGCTACAAACGATTGTAATTCGTTTGAAGGAAGGAGCTGACCTGATTTCACACTAAGTTTTTGTTTTTCTATGAAATCATATATTTCCTTTCGAAACGCATCAAAGCATTTGAAGGCGTTGGAATGCTCGGATCTGGCCTCATTATCGTGATTACAAATATTCTTATATAAATATCCTGTGTCCCTCTTTGTGTCCTTATGTTTGTCCTGTCTAATACGTCTTCTAGCTGCATTCATTAAAAAGTCATCTCGTGGATGCTGGTAGAGCATGCTGTGATCTTCGTTGGTCCATTTATCATTCCTGCTACTCAATGCTTGCTGACAACGAGGGGATGAGGAGGCAGCACTAGACAGCACCAAGAACTCGTCATTATGTGTTTCACATTTTTGAATCGGTGGCGCAATAATGGAAGACAGGATATCAAGGGAAGAAAGAGAAATGTTGACATTCGATTTAACCATTGGTCGCGAATGGCACTCGTTGTTCTCGCTGTGATGGTCAAAATCATCTTCTTCATTAAATTTCCTCTCCTCCAGTCCTCGAATATTTTCTATTGTGCAAATAAGGTCATTCGTTGCATCGAAGAAACTCGTGTCGGACATGGTCACGGATCCTTTTGGTTTCTTCTTATGATTCTTTGAGTGCCATGCTTAACATGCAGCAACAACGGAAACTGAACCGGACGGACGTATCACGTATTGCAGTGCGTTGTGATCGTTTGTGTCAAGGAATGAATAATGATGTTGGTTGTTGTTGCACTTAAAAATGATTAAATCCTTAATCCTCCTGTTCTTTGTGACGTCACTTTTTACAAAGACTGAAATAAAAAAAACATTGAAACAGCAGGAAACAGAACTATTAAAATCATATTCTTCTTCTCATCTTTACCTGCTGTCTTACTACTTGCTGAGTGCACTGCGTCAGACGCCAGGCGACCAATAAGCACTGGCGTAAACGTTCGTATGAGCTATGAGATATGAGCCATGAATAACTATTAGCACAATATCGAGTTAAACGCCAACAATAGATTTGCCTGAATCATTGAGGAGAAACTAATCAATTATAGCTGAGAAGAATGCGCATAAATTTGATATCATCCTTCCTCCTGTTATCTACGAATACAGTTGTAGTTATTCGCATTGATGCATTTTCGATATTGCCCTGCCTCGGGACGAATGTTCACTCGTTGCAATCTACGAAATACTCTCGCACTCATAAAGAAAACATCTTTGCTCTAAGCGCATCATCAGATGAACATTATGAAGACGAAGAAGAATTTGTCACGAAAGAAATGTTTTTACGAGACATGCTCGCTGACCCTGAATCAGCAGGTATCACAAAGGGAGAAGAATCCACATCTTCTGATGCCAAAGTAAGAAGGAAGAAGAGGAACGGAACCCATTTTAGAACTTTGGACAATAGAGATAGCCTGCCCTTCTTGGTCAAAGTCTCTACTCCTGATCCATACACTTCCAACGAACAAATGAAGAAAGATGCAAAGTTGAACACAAAACTTGCAAAAAGTAAAACAAGCAAGAATGGCAAAAATAGCGATGGTAACAAGAAGAGACAGAATTTAGTAGGGATGGATGGAAGAGACTCCATTACCTCATCTATTTACACCAGAGGAGATGATGGCGATATGCATAAAGTTGTGGGTGAGTTCGCATTGGACAAATCTACCAATTGCGGGGATATCATTGAAGTTGGTGATGGAACAGAGTACCAAGTTCAAAAGTCTAGGTGTCAGTACAAATATGCCGGAGGAAAGCGATTTGTCATGACGAGAAAGGTTCTCGAAGTGAAAGAAGTCAAACGAATTTTGGTTGAAAAAGAGATAAAGGAACTCTTTCAGAAGGAAATTGGCGAAGACGAAATTCCAGGAAACGATGGTCTAATGTTAGAATAGTTACTCTTGATATTCATCAATCTCAAGAACTCATGGTATTTAGGAATCCCGATAGATGTTTTGTAGCCCATTTCCATCAACCAGCATATCAGACGAAGCTCTTTGCTCAAATCTTATTTGTTCTGGACTCCTTTTGAATTCACTGTTGACAGCCATGGCTGTGAAGAGTAGACCCATCAGTCCAAAGTAACTACCTCCAATAACCATCTTTTCTCCCTGAGTGATATTGTAAAAATTCAGTGGAAGGGAAGTATCTACGATTCCCTTGTGATGATTCCACATCCTCATACCAGATTGATATCCACCAGCGAGAGTGACTAGATAAAAAATAGGATTTGAAATCATTCCACTATAAATCATACTTCCTGCGATACCAACACCACCAACACCAATGTAGGGACTCAAAGCATTTCCAATTCTACCTCCATCCAACATCCCCACAGGAATCAAATTGAAGAGATTGACCATGAATCCAAAATCGGCAAGAGCATAACACAGTTGAGAGTTAGTCATCATGGCTGCTCCCCATACTGCAGTCGCGCCGGCACTTCCTAGTACAGGACCAGCTAATGCAATCATAGCATCATCATATGCATTCTTTGGATGTTTTTTGGCTGCAATCGCTGCTCCCATGAAAGGAACAAAAATCATTGGACTGAATGGGATATTTTTGTGTAGCATCATCAGAGCATGCCCACTTTCATGAACACAAATTAATCCCACCATTCCAGCTGCATACGGAAAGCCGTAGATGGTCGTGTATGCTCCAACAGTGACAAGCATGGATCCTAATGATGCGAACTTTGTGAGCTTGAGAGCAGCCAATATTGATTTTGATTTGGTCAGTGACAGGAATGCCAGTGAAGAAATGGCTCCAAGTCCAGAAAGGCGAGAAGGGTTTATTTTCGGTGGCTTTGGTGACCTGTTGGAAGAGGAGTGGCGGATTTGAATTGTAGATATGCCAGCAATGGAATCATTCCAAGTTTGAAGAATTAGCCGCTGTGACGATGCAGTCTTATTTGCGTTTTTATGCATACCAGACGACGAATATATTCTTGAGTTGTTGTTTAATTTGACGCATCCAAGAAGCTCCCTTCGACCAATACTCGAAGATGCTGATTTATTGGCGGCTTGTCGACATAAACTCGGAATTAATCGAAGCATGATTGATATGAAGAATTGTCGCCTTGATTATATCGGAAGTATGTATGACAGATAGTTTATCTTTGTCTTATTGGATGTTGTGTTTGTTGTGCAATATTTTAATTATTGTGCTTTCTTCTAGTTTCTTCTGATTCTGTTTTCTGTATTCTGTCAGTTGCCCATTGTCCGCTTTCCATTCTTCTCTCTCTTCTCCTATTGAAAGTCCAAAATAGCCCTAGTTTTTGCTTCCATTTGACACTACGAGTTCTCATTTTCTCAATCCCTTTTACCTTTTCATGGAGGAGAGAGGATGATGAATTCATCCATCTTTTATCATCTAATGTCATCTATGTAACATACACTCTAGCTTGACTCAAACAATGGGGAGATCCTTTTGTGCGAATGCTCCAACGGGACGTAAAGTTCCATCCTTCACGACGACACCTTTTCGAAGAATACAGACGAACAAAACCAGAACCAAACAAGCGATTCAAACTTATCGTTTTGCAGCAGAGGGTATACATTTGCTTACGAATATTCGCACCATAAATTCTAGCAGCTGATACAATTTGTCAGGCCAAGGGGAAGATGGCAGCCACGAAGGCATGTACGCGCTTTTCTCTCTCTAACAGATATTTTTAAATAACATTAAAACATTCTCAACAAAATTCTTCGCAACGCTTCTTTACAACGCAGGATATAGTCGTCACACTATTCTGAGCATTGATGTGAATAATCCCTTTCTTCACTTTGCGATTTTCGATCCAAGTAATGCAAATGCCCAACTTGGTACCGATCCATCAAGATTCATGCTCTGCATAGAATCATCATCGAACATTTCGATGAATGATCCGTCAGAAACCATTGACTCAACACACTGCCCTTGTGAAAAGTCGGCATCTGTACATGGGACGGACTTGCAAGTGGGGCACAACGCATTCATGCAGTCGTCATGGGAGAAGGAACCAGAGAGCCACTTATCAATACAGCTTGTATGGAAACGGTGCTGACAAGGAAGGATACGAAGCCTGTCTCCAGTATGAAATTTCTCAAGGCAGATGACACATTGATCATCTTTAAAATGATGATCGATATTCGGTTCCATCAGACTTGTAATGGATTCCATAGACTGTGAAGGATTTTTCGGCACGGTGATCCAACTCCACTCCAGCCCTTTCCCAGGGCGTTCCACTGGTTCTTCATCTTCACTCACTTTCAAGCTTTTGCCGCCATCTGTATCATAAGTATTGACGGAACCTACCACACCACAGGAGCTTTCCTCCTCATACGTCATGGTAGGTAATTTGAGAATACTTTCGATGTCCAAATACCGCTGAGTTCCAACAGTACTGGGACTTCTTATCTCCTCCGAATCAATGCTAGAAATTGATTGAAATAGACGGGGTTGATCAAGTTGGGCGCATAGGTGATGTTCACTATTCTGGCCAGTATCCCCTTCAACACATTCTTCAAAGGTAGTGCCTGTAGAATGACTAAAATTAGTCTGAAATACTTTTCTCATCAACGATGATAAAAATGACGCGAAACCACGAAGACAGTCCATTTCACCTAAATCTTTGAAGGTATAGTTTGCATCGTTATCAAGCGCAATAGGGAACAGAAACCAGTATGCAAGCTTGTTCAACATTTCAAGCGTATCATGGGGGCCATATTGATACGCATCTGTCATTCTTTTGGTGGAGTATGCATCAAGTTGGAAGAGGCCGCTGGAGGGACTGGCTTCAAACCATCGGCAAATGGAATATGATGAGAAATCGTTTTCTGCAAGAGATTTGGAGAATTTCGATGCAGTAACTTTTGGTGGACCGTCTTCTCCACCACCAGGAAGACGTCCACTGCAATTGTGCTTCTGGAGGAACCCTTCCCACACGCCTGCATTCTTCAAAGCCTTGTTATTTTTTCTAGCTTTTCCAGAATATAATAACGAAGAGGAAGGAGGTGCATGTCGAATGAATCCCACATAGGGACTAGAATAATGCTTGGATAGAAACTGCGCGTTGTGAAAATGTGTATTACCCGAACGAACAAAGTGGTAAGCATTGGTAAGTCTTGACCTTGAAGGTGTTGTCTTGGGAGCATGACGTAGGTAACCCAAGTGAGGAGATGAATTTCTATGAAGTTTCATATTAACCCTTGTCTGGATGCGTGAAAAAGCACGATAACGAACCCCATTGAGGTTTCGTAGGTTCTGTTTTTCCATATTCTTTCTAGTCGGAAAGTGTAGGTCCTGTGAAAGATTCCTTCTCTGACATTTCTGAGAATTCATTGCGTCTACGGATAGTTGTGAGAAATCTCAGTAAATTCGAAAGGGCAAGGTTGTGATGTATCCAGGGAAATCGCTCTAAATATCTGGCAATGTCTTCTGAAGTTTGTATCGTTGATAAAAGTATGACAGGTAGGTATTGTGATGATTAGTAGTGATGTCAACAAGAATGAGAATGATATCTTGGTTGTGTCCGTGAGATAGACAAAGCGGCTCTGGGAATATAAGTTTAAACCCTTCTGATCAGAGAGGATGTAACTATGTATGATAGATATGAGCTAAGTGTTCTTTGTTCTGGTTAACTTGCAAATTAAAATGCTACAACAGTGTCCTTGTTTCTGTTGAAGTTGATTGTTCTTTTGATATTGAAGCAGATTGAAGGGAAATTCTTTATGATGTGAGATGTGACACAAAATTCTGAGTTGAAATATTCTAACGAAAATTTGGCGCGTGGCGAGAGTGAAAAATGACATTTCACCTCACGTGAAAAAGTGGTCCACGTGAAAAAGTGGTCCGCAGACAACTTGACACTTTTAACGCGCACTTTCAACTACTTCAGATCTTTAAACATGATGACCACTCAACTACGAAACACTATAATCAAAAAGAGATTTTGCAACAATGTTAGTAGTAATACTACAGCATTACTAGTTAGTAGTGGTGCATTATTTCCAATGTGTCTGAGCACTGTAGATTATAGAATTGTCAATTCCTCTCATACTTTTTTACGACGTACATTGTTTGACACTGACATCATGTAAAGTGCGCTGCAACACAATTTGCTATGTAATTTTTAATTGTAATGCACCTTTCGATCAACGGCATATTTTGGGTTTTTTTATCTAGTCAACGGGGTTGGGAATATTGAATCAAAGTCACCATTTTTTTCCATCTGGACAGCATACTTCCTCCCTCTCTCTACTAAATCCCATATGCCATCTTCACTAAGTGCTTTCACTGCATCTCCCAAATTTCTATCACGAAGATATGGATCTGTTTGCCAATCTAGAATAAGGCTCTTATCACCAATGTGATAATCTTCCGGTTTTGTAAGGAAACTACCATCAATATGAGGAGCATTTCTAAAATCAGTTGTTATCTTTCCATTCAGAAACAATGGAATATGAACGCTGGCCATATTAGCTTTTATCAAATCCCTCTTCGATTCAAATTGACAAATCTTGTCCTTTTGGAAAGTAGGTACTCTGGTAACTAAAATATTGACTTTATCGTTCACCATACCCAACACTTCCTCGTCATCTGGCAGCAACTCATCCAACCAAGTATCTATGATTGGACCCCATATTCCGTATAACCCTAACGGGCGATCCCATATACCCGCCTCGCGTGATTTATCCAGAGCTAGTTTTGTTGCAAATTCAAAATCCACATTTGCAGCAGTGAGAGTCGCGCACAAAGCTCCTGCTGATGCACCTGTGAATTTGATTTGATCGTTCCCCAGAGGGTAGTTCTTCTCCCGTAAATAGCTAACGACACCTGCTTGCCAGTAGAAGAAGATTCCTCCACCAGGGAAGATAATATTGCTGGTGGCTGCTGATGTGTCACTTCCAACACTGGATTTTCGTGAAATCGGGGATTGAGTTGAGAATGAGGAGCATACCGTTATTAGTGGGGAAGCTATCGCGAGGGCGGCTACAAAGATTGACGTGGTAATCAATCGTGACATGAGACGGGATTGGTATTGTTTGCGAAAGAAAAATGAGGGTGCTCTTGCCTCTTGCTTCAGATTGTGGTGAGAATTGATGAGATGATGATGTTAGACCGATGCTTGCTATGGTCTATGGTAGCTTGCAGTGAGGGGATTTTCACTATGAGGGGATAAGTCATAGGTCATAGGTGTCAATAGTTTTAGCCCTCTTCCTCTCTTCTTTCAAACTTTAAACTGCAACTATAATGCTCTCAACCTCTTGACATTCACTATGACACATCAGGGCTAGGTCGCGGTATTGATGCAACTTCACAAAATATCGGTGCAAATAATGAAGAAGTAAAAGAAGTAGGTGGAAATCTATGTTGATTGGATTGTAGTGTCTGCTGGCACATGCTAATGGATGAATGGTTTCCATTTGACTTTGAACAACTTCTGTTGCTCGCCCGCTGTGGGCCTATTTTTAATGCCTATTCCTAATGCGCTATAAATTCTATGAATAAAATAAGAGATCATTCAGTCAATAATACTATGCTATTTTGAATTTTGAGTTAGTTTGAATCGTTGATTCCTTTCTTGACCCTGAATATCATGGCCAGAGTTGGCATTATACTTTAAAGGTCTTTGTAGTTGCTTCCTTGTTACTAAAGACGCTGTCAACATACTTGCTAATGTCATTGCTTTGTAACCTTTATGCTCTTTGAACTTTTTTGCATCTTTGAAGACTTGGGTGTCTTGGATGCCTTTGTAAATTTCGGAGCATGCGAGCCAGTTTCATTTTTGTGTCCACCAGCCAGTTGACGATCCATCTTGCTTTTGGTTGCCTTGGGTGCTTTGCTGCTCTTTGTGTCCTTGGAGAACTGCATAGACTTCGGTGCCTTGGTTACCTTTGCAGATTTCGGAGTGTGCGAGCCAGTTTCACTTTCATGTCCAGCCAGTTGACTATCGATGGGGGATGTTTGCTTCCATGTCGCATCCGATGCTGTGGTTGATAGAGCAACAAGGGTGACGAGGAGAACGATGGTTTTGGATAAGATGACTAATCAGCTTCGATGATTCGAATTTGGGGGATTGGATTTTATGAGGTAATCGTATCACTTTTCAAGCTGTCGAGGTGAGCGAAGTGCGCAACATGTTGTGAGGTGCTTATTTAGAATACACAGATATCAGACATCATGCATGACCCAAAAGCTCCCATAAAGTTTCGGAGGTACATCCTTATAAAAGCCTTTTCAGAAATCAATAGATAGTATCTAGTCTTGTGAGCTATTACTTTATGACTACTCCGCATTGTCGTCGATCACACGTCACACGAAATCCAAATCTTACACGAATCTTTTACCCAACAAGAGCCAAAAAAACAATAGGAGAGGTCTTAATCCAGGAGAAACGTGCTCGCGTGTGCTATCTTCCTCATCACAGTATCGCATTAACGCACAAGAAATATCGTGAATAGTCTGAAACGAGTAATGGGATTATTCAGCAGAAAGAAGAACCAAGATGACGAGTCGGTTGAATACGATCCTTATGACACAGGAAGGGCATACGAGGCAGAAGAGAACCACTCACTTCCCACTGATCGTGCAGGTATCACATCCGCACAGTTTCGCACCCTTTTCCGGTTGAACATTGCTGCTGCAATTATTCAGGCTGCATCTGCCGGAGCCATCTTTGGACTCATCGACAACGATATAACCTACCCCTTCTACACCAACTATCCAAAATCAGACGAAGAAGGCAGACCTGTCTTTGGCCCTGATCCAAAAGTTGCTTTCAACCTCAATGTCGGATGGCTGACAGGAGTATTCCTGGGACTAAGCGCCTTGGATCATCTGCTTGTATGCACTTGTTGCAAGGGTGTCTATGAACGTGGACTAAGTAAAAATTTTAACGTCTTCCGTTGGGTGGAATACGCTCTCAGTGCTTCACTCATGAGAGTTCTTGTGGGTATCCTCTCGGGCGTCACCGATCTTCATATGCAGTTACTTCAGTTTGGACTTACAGCAGTTACCATGCTATTTGGAATGATCTTTGAGCTTGAGAGCAAGAAGAATAGACTTTCAGAACACGACAACGTTCGCTGGTACTTGTATTGGCTGGGATTCATTCCACACGTTTTCAGTTGGACTGTTATCTTGGCATACTTCTTTTACTCTCTTAGTACTGGCGACCCCCCTGGCTTTGTGTATGCTATCATCTTCATTATTTTTGCCTTGGATATATCCTTTGCAATCATCTTGGGTCTTCAATGGTTGGCAAAGGGATGCTTCCGTCCTTATGTCAATGGAGAGATCGCATTTATTATCTTATCCTTTACCTCCAAAAACCTCTTGGCGTGGATCAACTTTGTCGGTGGAAGTCGTTAAATTTTGGGCAGATCGTATATTGTATTAGTGGCGGCGGCTACGGGGTTTGTCATGTCTTCAGGTGGTTGGGATCCAATTGAAGTTTCTTCTTAAATAGACGCCGGTGATAAATCATGGGGCCAATGTGTTGGAATGTGAATGAATGGATGATCACCAGGGAGGGACATCAATTATTTACCGATTTGAACCGTTCTCGAGAGAAATCATCGATTCGTTACAAATTAAATTTAATTCCAATTTACTGTGTAATCATATCAAGAGTGCACTAGTAAGTCACTTTCTTGTATCTATTCGCTCCATAATATCGTGGATTCAATATTTCGATTGAGTGATAGGTAAAGAAATGCTTGTGTTCTAACATCTTATTAAACGAATAATCAACCAAATGTAGGATACTGCTGGTGTACCGACCAACAACCAACAAGAATGACTAAAGCCAGAAGCAAATCCGCCGTGGCCTTCACCTAGCATGGAATTATAAGAGACGCCACGTCGACATCTCGATGCGGAACTATGTCACTAATGCACTCCATCGCTTCCAAGATGTGCATATTAACGAGCTAAAGTATCCTGAGACAGCATAGGAAAAGAGCACTCGCTCGTCGCGACGACCTTCTTCCTCTTTGATTTTCGATTCATAGCTCATAGCCTTCAAATACATATAGTATGAGGTGCAAGGTTTTTCCTGTGGGATTCAAGTACACAAGATCCTTTCAATTTAACACAAAAAGCGTTTGATTCTCCAATCCTGCCACCACATGTGAATGAAATCTTGTCATTATTTTTAAATAGAAGATAGAAAAAGACCATTTACCAATCGTCAAAACCTTGGAGGGAGGTTGGAGGAGCACGTCTCTTTGAAACACATGTTTAAAAAACAAGAGGATATGTAGCAGATAAGTAGCAGATAGCAGCTGGCGCGTCGATTAACCCTCTTAACTTGATAGTAAGATTCGGTGTGACATAACTCTGGGGGGTTCAACTACCAACAAAGAACGAATGGTCGTCACTTTCTTAGAAATTAGAAATAAGAGGACTTGCGTGATGATGCTCAGGCAAACTATCCTAATACCATATCATAAGAATCAATATGTCGTCATTAGCATGGATCATTATTTCCTTATCATTGTTGCATGAAACAAGATGTTTTTCAATTGTTGACAAACCAATTCGAAGGAAAGAATCATCACTGCAATCAAGTGTAGATGATCTCCTTCTAGCGCAAGCTCTACAAAGATCAAGTCAATCAACAAACCCATTGGATCAATTATTCGACAGCAGCAAGAAAAAACCAACGTGGTACGAATCTCTAAATTCGCTACCATTCGATTGTACAGAATGCGGCAAATGCTGTCAAACAAAAGGCGATGTATACTTGGACCCTGCCGAGACAAAGAATGCTGCTGATCTATTAGATTTAAGCGTTGAAGACTTCAAAGAACAGCACGTTGCAAGAGTGGAGCACTTTCCAACTGATCGACATGAAATTGGATGGACAGTGCTGAAACATAAGGAAGAAGATGGCATCACCCAATGCATATTCTTGAAAGATAAAAAATGTGGAATTTATGGTGCAAGACCTTTGCAGTGCTCTTCTTATCCATTTTGGCCGAGATTCATGGATGATGTGGAAGGATGGAATGATGAGGTTGTAGAGGAAGGAGGAGAACGGGTTTGGACTTATGAAGAAGGTGGGTGCGAGGGTATGCAGCGCGTGGCAGAAGGTAAAGCAATGACATCAGAAGGTGTATCACTATCAAAGGCAACGGAGCAGCTAGAATTGTACAAAAGATACAAAAAGAGGTTTCCAAGAGATGATCTTGTGACTGTAGATTATAAAAATAAGAACTGTTAAGGTGCCATTACTTATCACCTGATTTATTCAAGATTATTCTTCATCAAAGTCTCCAGTTTCTCAAGAATCGAAACGGTAGAGTTGGGACATCATACTCGACCAAGTCCCTCGACCAATACTCCACAAAATCATTACTGACGCTGCTTTGATGTTTCTCAAATTGTAATGCCCAGAATCTGCCTTTCGCAAATGCTGCCCCGTCTTCGAGCACTCTCAAAACTAACTTCACGTGATGCCATGGATGTTTGATATCTACTGTAACAACATCTTTTTGAATTTGATAGGTACCAAAAACAGTAGGAGTTCGAGTTTTATGACCAGCTTTCACTCGAACAAATATTGGTATCATTTCATGAGGAGGTGTGGACGTTAAACTATAGAGTACCCTCCCGTCTTCGTAGAAATTTAGGTACCGGTAATAAGTAGACTCCAGAACAGCTCCAAAAGGAACTGTAGTCCACATGTCTCGTACTATCTTCTTTATCTTCGTACATTTTAGAACATATACACCACATCCTGTCTTCACTCTATTTCTCTGTTCGATCATTGTTCTGTAGCTCCCTCCAAACCTGGCAACGTGCAACTTCTTTCTTTTACTCTGATTGAGATAGCTTCTTTTGCATAATTCTTTATACGCCCATTCACTTCTAGTGAATCCTCTCCAGTGGGGAGAAACGAGTGCGCAAACTGCGTAGTATTCTGTAGATAGAAATGGCAAGATATGGTACAAAACCAATTCATCAGGAAGGAGAACCATAAATCCTCCCTCCTCGACATTCTTGTCATCGTCGTGTTCATTCTCGACGTTTGTGAACAACTGACTATCTTCCTCTGTAGAAGAAATAGATTCGTCATCTTCCTCTCGTGCATCAGATGGTTCGCCATTAATAAACTCTGTGACAGCAGGCAATACAGGACGCTCTCGACGATTATCTAACTTATGCACACCATTGTTTTCGTTTCTATTACTTGGATTCATGTTTTCTCCAGATTCTCCCTTTTCTTCATTCAATGCCTTACTTAATATAACTTCTTCCTCAAATTCTCCGATTGTCCTGAATCCGTTTTGAAATGCAATCTCTTTCCTCTCGTGATGTGGTAGCATATGCCAAATAGGCCAGGTTAGCGCCCATGTTTCATTGCCACTAACTGTAGGAATGTAGATCGGATTTAGGATTGTTCCACCGTCCTTTGCTTTCCTATGCTGATAGAGATGAGATGTCCCTTCTTGTGCATCTTTATGATCAGTTATGGTAAGAGATTCTCGAATGGCTTCAGACAAAGCAACTTCTTCTGAGTCATCTTCGTCATCACTGCTCCTGTTGCATTCTTCGTCGAGCAGATCTTCTCGTTTACTTTCTTGTTGTGGAGACTTCATTCCGATGATTCATGCGTATATATATATATATCTTTATGCGTGCAGCAGCTAATGATGGTAAGTTACTTTTCTGCGCAGTATCTTTATATGTTATGTTTGTCTCTAGGTATTGCAACAGTTACAACATTCTCCACTGATGACCAATTTCGGATGGCTATAGGGGATAGAGGATTGGTGATACTAGGGGTGATGGATTCTTCTCCATTCTCTGGCATGGCATCATGCCTCAATCCTCCACTCTTCTCCACCATCGATCGTTTGCGTGTTATTTCTTCGAACGAAGAAGCATCATGCATCATCTATCTCCTTCATCTTCTCGGATAACAACCCTTCAAGCCTCACAATTCTAAAATAGTAAGGACATATTTTACAGGCAAACAACATGAAAATGTTGGGAGAGCGATACTGCTGGGGCATTATGTGCCAGATTACAGCAGCTCAGATGTAAAATGGCAACAAAGCATACGTCGATCAAACATAAAACACGAAAGACGCCAAAAGAATGAGAATTATAAATTTTATTATCAATCTGTATCAATCCAATTTTTCTAGAATGATATTATTGCTCGATTCTCCCGATGAATTGGACGCACGCCATTTGCATGTTGATCAAATTATCTGCAGACAGCAATGTATTTAAACAGTGCTGCCAGTGCAATCTATCACAGAAAAACAAAGTCAAGATAGTTGATGCATTAAGTAAACGAAAAACTGACTACGAAGAACCCAGACAGGAGATATTTTCCAAAGGCGTTATGAAGGAGGGGGGATTCATAAGCTGCTGTCAACAAAAGAAAAGGAATAGCATCTGATGAGAAATGAGGAAGCGGATAGGAGTTTGCACCAAATAAGTGCCCGTTACTTGTAAGAAGAAGGACAATAGATCAATTTTTCAGAGAGGATCCATGGTGCAGCTTCTAACAGCATTGCAATTTTGTCCCTAATAGTAACTAGCTAATGTGAGGATGGTCCTTCGCTTGGAAAATGTTGATTCGGCAATAATAGCAAGAATAAACACAACACTCTACAGAAACGAGAATTCTATGTACTCATGACAAGACAACAAGCATGTTAGGTTCCTCTTGTGTTATGTTACAACACCACCAACAACATTAGTAGCACTGTACTGAGTAATAACTTCATGCAATGCCTCATTTTTTTTCCCGTATCGCGTATCGCGTATGCCTACGCGGATGAAAAGGTGGTCCACGTGAAAAACGAAAAACTGGGACGATTTACGATTTTTGTTAGCACTTTTCAAGGCTTTTTAACGCGGGCGTCATTTCCAACAAACTATTCAAAATTAAAAATTATCCTATCCTATCCCTAACAAAGGCCAGGGTAGAATAGAACAACCTGACTCACTCTTTTGGAACAATAAAGAATTTAAGAACAAACAACCAAGAGCCAAAAGTTTGCACACGCACTAACTGCTGTATTAAGACAAGAATCGCATGCATCTCCCAACATCCGGCCGTTCAGCATCCAACCGGATCCCAAAGGACCGGATCCCAGAGGATCGGATCTCAAAGCACAATAGGTACAGATAGATACGTCGTGTCTTTTCATCTCTTTTCACAGGTACATCATTATTGTCAACGAGAAAAACATGAAATTTTCTGCCGTCTCTCTTCTACTAACTGCTGCTACTATTGCATCAGTGGACGCATTCTCATCATTTGGGAAGGGTAAGAAGACTACTGCTGCTCCCAAGAAGGCACCTGATGTAAGTGCTCATGATCAGATATTTCGACAAGTGCATTTATCATCATAATATATCATGCATACTGTTGTGCAGTCACCACCACCAATCAAATTCAAGATTATACTCGTTGGCGTTTATACGAAATATGAGCAATGATGAGACATAAATTTGTTGTTATCATTCATTCTGTCCTATTCTCTATTACAATATTAATTGATAACTGATCCATCGTATCATCATACTCTTGAACCACTTTCACAATGCACTCAGACCTTGGCTGTGGAGGATCTTCCAGGTATCCTCGATCCCATTGGTCTCTTTGACCCTCTCGATCTTGCTGGAAAAGCAACACCAAACATTCTCCGTAAATACCGTGAGGCTGAATTGACCCATGGGCGTATTGCCATGATTGCAACTGTTGGTTTCCTTGTTGGCGAGGCTGTATCTTTCGAAGGAGCACCCACTGGGTCTGCCCTCAACCAGCTTGGACAACTTCCAGGCATTGATTACATCTACTTCATCGTTGGAGCCTTTGGTGTTGAGACAACTCGCGTCAGAAATGTTATTGTCAACCCCACCACTTGCGAGAAGGAGGATATTGGGAAGTACGACCTTGAATCTATTCCCGGTGATATTGGCTTCGATCCATTTGGCTTGAGACCTGAAGATGAGGAAGAGTTCAGAATCAAGCAAACCAAGGAACTTCAGAATGGTCGTCTTGCCATGATCGCAGCATCTGGTTTCCTCGCGCAGGAACTTGTTGACAACAAGGGTATCGTCGATCATGCTATTTCTCTCATCCCAGAGGGTCTTCTTCCAGATATTTCTGAGATCACAAACTTACTGCCTTTCTAAATATGCATTGCAGTATTGTTGTATGCCATGCTATGATTGACAGACATGTGCACGATGGCAGTAATGGCAACTGCTTCTATGAGATCTGTGCACCAAATATTAAATTTAGAACGAGTCAATTATTATGTGTTGTAGTACTACTATCACTTTCATGACCCCTCTACTGTTGTATATCACAATAGAATGGCATACGTGACTGTTATAGTGTGTGTCAACACACCTTTTAGGTATTCTGGACGCATTGTTCAATCAGTCATACATACTATTATCATTCTGAAGAAAGGTAATTCACAACCCTTCTTGAATGGTTCGTAAATATGTAATCTTTGCACTATTATCAGTTATACTATGCCATATACGAATATATTCCGAGATTTCTTAACCATCTCGAAATGAGCAGTACTTTGGTACTTCCGTCTTCCTTATCAGGTACTAGATCACAGAAACAACCGCCAAGGGTGCACTTCCAATTATCGAAGTACAACTTGTCTGACCTCCATTCTGTGCAGTACTAATGATATCGCTAGATGTTGGCCAACAGCACTTGGGGTTATCAACCGCGTCGTTTATCCTTTCCATGAGGATGGTGTAATCATCCATTTGCTCTTGAAAGATGCAGCTGCAATCAAGATGGATGTTCTCAATGGCACTGCTGAAACTAAAGTTCAGCTTCGAGACCAAGCTATCTAGATTCCAACAGAAAACTTGCGGGCTGGTGAAGCTTGATGAGAAATCGAACATTTCCTCCATCTTGGTTACACTGGAAGTGTCCCATCTTGACACATCGGATGCAAAGAGAGACGAGGAACGAAGCATCTGTCCCATATCTGTGACACTGGATGTATTCCAACTTGAAATATGAGCATCAAAGTTTGACGAGTAAGCGAACATTCGTCCCATATCTGTGACACCGGATGTATCCCAATTGGAGAGATCAGAATCAAAGTTTGACGCCCGATAGAACATGTACGACATGTCAGTTATACTGGATGTTTCCCAATTGGAGAGATCAGCATCAAAGTTTATTGAGTAAGAGAACATCCAAGATACGTCAGCTACACTGGATGTATCCCAATTGGAAAGATCAGCAGCAAAATCGGAAGAGTAGGAGAACATCCATAACATGTCAGTTACACTGGACGTATCCCAATTCGAAAGATCAGCATTAAAGGCTGACGAGGAGTAAAACAGCCCCCACATGTTGGTGACACTGGATGTATCCCATTTTGAAAGATCCGCATTAAAGTTTGACACTCCATAGAACATTTCCAACATATTTGTGACACTGGATGTATCCCATTTTGAAAGATCAGCATCAAAGTGTGACGTGAATTGGAACATCCAAGACATATCGGTGACACTTGATGTATCCCAATTTGAAACGTCAGATGTGAACTTTGATGACGAATGGAAGATACCCGACATATCAGTAACACTTGACGTATCCCAATTCGAAATGTTGGATGCAAAGTCTGACGATTCAAAGAACATTCCTCCCATGCTGATAACACTAGAGGTATCCCAACTTGAAATATCAGATCCAAAGTTTGACGAGGAAGCTAACGTCCGTCCCATAGTCGTGACACTGGATGTGTCCCACTTTGAAACATCAGCATTGAAATTAGTCGAGGAACGAAACATTTGCGACATGTCGGTGACACTCGACGTATCCCACCTTGAGAGATCAGCATCAAAGTTTGACGATTCATGGAACATTTCACCCATGTCGGTGACGCTAGAAGTATCCCAACTTGAAATGTCAACACCGAAGTTCGACGAGGATGCTAAGATTGCTTCCATGTTGGTGACACAGGAAGTATCCCAACTTGAGAGATCAACATCAAAGTTTGCAGTAGATTGGAACATCTTCGACATGTCGGTGACACAGGAAGTATCCCAATTCGACAGATCAGCTGTGAAATTCGACGTTTCAGCGAATATGTGTGACATATCGGTGACACAGGAAGTATCCCAATTGGAAAGATCAACATCAAAGTTTGTTGTACCAAAGAATAACCTCGACATATCGGTTACATTGGATGTATTCCAATCAGCAATGGGTCCGTAGGCGACTTCAGTCAGAAACCGGTCACCATCAATCCATGAGGATACTGCCGTGCGTATAACATTGCCGTTAATTTCTTCATATGCATCTTCACCCTCTTCAACAATAATAAAATTGATAAAGTCATTTGTGGTAAAATCATTCACCTGCTGCGTATCCAAACTGAAGGGTCTGTTGAGCTTCATTTTCATCCAAAACTTGTTAAAGCCATTGGTGGCGCAGGGGTTCACAGTTGCTCTGTACTCGTAAATGGAACTTTCTGATGGCAAGTACAGCTCCCCGTGTTGTAAGACTGGACTACTGCTAATCGTTACTTTGTCATTGAGGTTCTCGGAATTTCCAACAATTCCAAGATTTTCATCAGAATGTCCCCTCCCAAGATCAGCCCAGTCGAACGGTACGTCGGTATCGTAAGGTACTTTGTCCGAAGACATTCCATTCATGAACATGTACTTGATTGTAACTTGGATATCTGCACATTCGGACTGTAGGAATTCGAATTCTCGTCCAAAGCAATCAATTTTGTCATCATCCGTATCTGAATCGACATTGAAGTCAACGGCATCACCGCTACAGAAGATTCTGACCTGCAGATTCATTGAGTTATAGGAGACAAAGGAAGTTGTTAGCGTTACACGGCAATATTAGTAGAAAGCAAGACACAGTCATCATAAGCACTAGGTCTGCTCCATCACTGTCATAAAGTTGAAGCAATTGTGCCACATGCTCATTTTACTTACCCCTGTTTTTCCATCATAGCTATTTATCAAATGAGGACTCGCATTTTGGCTACTGTCTGCTACAGCTGAAACAAGAGAGGATCCAAGAAGGACGAGGACGACGGTGAACAGCTGCTTGCTCATGATAAGAAGCCAGTTTTTATTATTGTTGTTAGGATTGATCATGGCTAATTTCACTATTGTAATAGGTAATAGGCATTAACTAACACCTTCGAGTTCTTGTAAAGCACTGAGCAGCAAGAAAGCGGGCGGGTCTGGGGAGGTCTGGGGTGAGAGAGAGGATGAGCTTTCGTTATACTAAAATACTAATCAGTAATCGTATGAATGTACGCTGATAAATACAAAAGACAGAATGAGTATGACACATAGACAGAATATGGCCTGAATTGGCAGATTATTTTATGTAAATACGTCTGTAGTGAGAAGGAAATATGCAGACTGCTGACACCACCAGATAGTATTACTCCGGTGCCCCCACCGGAGAATTCTCCGAATAGATAAAAGGATATGCTCGTGATGCGTGATGCAGTTTGCGTTGCGCGTTGCGCGTTGCACAACAACAGTAGTGAATTGGATCTCAAGTTAATTTGTACCCAATAGATGAGTAGAGGTGATCATTAATCATAATTCATAGCATTTCCTGCTTCCTGCCGACCGAGGAGATTAAGCTGTGGTTAAAGTATAAAAATTTCGCCCATCGCGTAATATCCAATTTTTACATCATGATTATCGAAAGCATATTACCTGCACTATCCAAATCTCCAACCACGGCAAAAGCATTTGGCGCAGCAGGCCAGGCAATGGCAGAATTATTCACTGCTGGCTGTATAGGATCAGCCTGTGTGCATAAAGGATACCTCAACACAGTCATGGTACAGAGTCTCAGCAAAACGTGTTTTTCTATTCTTCTTCCGATGTTCCTTGGTACATCGATTATGAACACAGTCAAACGATATGGATTGACCATGAGCTCCATGTCAGTCCCGCTTATTGCCATCGTACACTGCTTGACGTTGTACACTATTTCAAGGTACATCCTAATGCCAATTTTTGGCATTGATAGGGAATCTGTGGAAGGCAGGGCGACCAATGTCTGCTGTGCATTTGGAAATGCAGGCGTTGTACCATTGATTTTCCTAGAGGCCTTGTTTCGGAATAGGGAAAAAGATATTTTGCAAAAGGCATTTTCGCAAGTGAGCATGTACTTGCTTGGATGGTCGCCACTGTTTTGGAGCTTTGGTCGCAATGCTCTCTTGGGCAATCAAATTGGAAACATGACAGAAAACGACGAGGAAGCGGATGTGGATATAATATCATCATGGAGGAGTCGGTTGCAACCAATGTTTCCCCCACCTGTTGTGGGTGTATGTGTGGGCATCATACTTGCGTCCCTTCCCCTTCTCAGAGCCTTAGTGATGAGTTCTATCGATACACCGGACAGTAAGGCACCATTCGAAGTTGTGTTCAATTGCTGCCAAAATTTGGGAAGGGCCGCCAATCCTGTTGCGCTTCTTGTGCTCACTTCATCGCTCGCATTGGGTAATTCAAATGTCAAACAACAACATGAACATTGTCAAGAAGGGGAAATACCAATACCGCTTTTGAAACGATGGTCTTGCGTATCCATCGCTCGATTTATTTTGTCACCTGCGCTCATGATCGCATTGTTACAATCATTGCACAAATGCGGTGTAATTGGTTCAATGAAAAGCAGCGATTCAATGATATGGTTCGTTCTCATTCTGGAAGCATCCATGCCCTGTGCTCAGAATTCTGTGCTCATGCTCCAAGTGGCGGAGAAGCCGTCAGAAGCCAGTCGACTTGCTCGTTTCCTGTTCACGATGTACGCAACATCGATGGTACCAGTGGTGATTGTTTCAACAATCTTGCTAGAAAAATGCAATTTTATGGTTTGAGCATGGAAATGGCTTGAAGTGAAAGTACGATACTGCAGAACTACTCTACCGTCTGTATGATTTCTGCAATAAATATATACTCTATAACGATTATAGAGATTATTTGATTGTAAAATTAATGAATAATCACACAAGCTAGCTAGCTACGAGAACAAGCTATGTAGCTAGTTTGCGTTCGTGTACATAGAATGGTGGATCTCATGATCATTCTTCTCGCTTCCGTTTTTGCGTCTTTGCACCATCACTGCAATCGAAATCAGCACTGATGGCATTTCCATCACTGTGATGCTTCCTCCGCTGTTTTTCGAGCTTGAGCAGATCTCTCAACAAGTTTCTTCGTTCGATAGCAAGTCTCATTTCCATTCTGGAAGAATACATGTTTTGGTCCTCCTCCATCTCATCCTCCGGCTCCTTCGTTTCTCCATCACCCTCACCCTTTTGATCACATTGAACTTCACCTGCATCTTGAACTTCACTTTTAACTTCACCTGCACCTTCCTTTTTACTTCCGTCATCTTCTTTTACTGAAACCTTGTCTTGTGTGGGTGCACTTTGACTCGTCTGCTCATTGGAATAATTGACGACGAGATGAGCATGTGGAGCTAGTAATTCATGAATCCTTTTCAACTTTGCATGAATCAATTGTCCATTCTTCATAATCCTTGCAGTACGGTCTTCATTTTCTGCACCATTGCTATTGCTGCTGCTGCTGTTATTACTGGACGTACTGGTATTAGCTGTCGTGACATCAGCACCAATGGTCATAATATCCTCGTCGTTCTCTTTATTTGCTGCTGAGAGAGCAACTTTATCATCCCCCTGCGCCAAAGAATCAAATTGTTCAGTAGTATCAGCGCATATGTCTAATAGAGAAAGAACAACGTGTTCGGCAGCATCGGCGTTGACGAGGGCTTGATTGGTTTGTATGTTTCGTTTAGCGCGTATCTGTTCGAGGGTTATTTTAGGTTTTTTGGAGGTTTGGGACAAATTGGATGCTGCAATTTGGACTGCAAAGTTCTTTCCTTTCCCCACCATTTTTTGAATGGATGATTTTGTATTGTTTAGTTGAGGTAAGTTTAGGTCACTG
>Ga0306864_1000280_pt1 | contig 24649 bp, 18 predicted proteins | sample AntRauTorckE5430_FD_190448 | JGI IMG/M metagenome (GOLD analysis project Ga0306864, IMG submission 190448) | Saline lake microbial communities from Rauer Islands, Antarctica - Metagenome Torckler E5 #430 (v2) (version 2) | ecosystem: Environmental > Aquatic > Non-marine Saline and Alkaline >...
TGAGAATGGTTTGAGGCCACAGACAATTATTGAGGATTGAGAAAAGGGAAGGACGGGAATGGATGGAGAAGCGAAGGCTGATGATATACATTTATTTATCTTTTCATGACGGATAGGATGAGGCCTACATGAGGCCTGTCACGAGTGTCATAGGACTGCATGGACTGACCGTTATATCGTCACATTTACCTGTTATCTTCAATCTTAACGAACATAATACGGTAGTTTGGACTAAAACTGAAACGCATGACACCTTCTGACATCACAATTCCAGTAAGGACTGCACAAAAGAACTCTCGCTGAGTCTCTCTTACGTTTTATGATTACTGGAGGTACAAAAATTCTCATTCCTACCTATACACATCATTCATCATGAATGGAAACAGACTTAAATGCAACAGCTTCATATCTCAGCACGTTCCTGTCTTAGCCAGAAAAGAACTATGCACGACGAGAGTTCTGGGTTCAGGAGGTTTCTGCTCTGTATCGGTCATACAAAAGGTTACACTGCAATGTGAGCAGGAGACAAATCTTGGTATAGAGGAGAAAGATGCAAGGCGCCGTCTCTCCAAGCGATTCGACAATTATTACGATAAACATTATTCTGCCAATAATATTGTCGTGCCGGGATACACTCCTGCGGCAGACCCGCTTGAACAGAAGCCCCCAAGAATTGCCCTTAAAGAATTAAAGTCAAGCTTGCAGAATGAGAGGTATAGAATTGGAGCAAAGGATCTTATTAATGAGATTGCTATTCTCTCTAAATGCTCTCATCCAAATATTATTACGTTATATGCTGTTGGATGTGATGACAAGGGAAGCGATGACTACTCATTGCCTTCGACCATGATAGCCAATCGCAAACTGAGTTTTGCGATCATCGACCAATTAAGGTCGACGCTCAGAAATAGAATATACAAGTGGAAAGAAGATCAGGGAGTCAGTTTCTTGAAATCGAGAAAGGCACAGAACGATCTGTGGTTGGAACGTTTAGTTGTGATGATCAAAGTCGCTGATGCCATATCTTATCTTCATTCAAAGGGCATAATGCATCGAGATCTAAACCCTGACAATATAGGTTTTGCTGATGATAACGCGGTAAAATTATTTGACTTTGGACTTGCAAAATCATTGGAAAACGAAGATAATATCGCATCAGAAGAAGAAAAGCAAGATTCACTATTGCCAAGAAATGAGGATGAACTGTTTGATTTGACAGGCACAACTGGAACTTTGAGGTACGACGAGACTTTGAAATTACATTCTTCATATTTATTTCAACACATTTGCCAACTTTTGAATTCCTTTCTGTTCAGGTACATGGCACCAGAAGTTGCACTCGACATGCCATATGGATTCAAGGCGGATGTACACTCCTTGGGCTTGATAATGCACGAATCTCTATCTCTCAACAAACCCTACATACATGTGCAGCCCCAAAATTTTATTAAGGAAGTTATGATAGAAGGTTATCGCCCTTCCATGCATGATAGTTGGCCTACAATTATCAAAGACTTGATATCGAACATGTGGTCAAGCAATATTGCGAGGAGACCGTCTTCAAAAGAAGTTGTAGAAACGCTGGGTGTTCTTCTCAGAGGTGACGATACGCACTTGTATCCATGTACTGGTAGCTGGAAGTTGAAGATGGTGACTCGATTTGACAATATAGTCAATATTTGCACTGAGTGTGAAGTAACCGATGGAATCAAGCATGGGCACATATAGGACAAAATGCAAAACGCATCGTGCCAGATTCACGATTTGAACAATCTTGTGTTTGACAAAAAAGGATAGATTAATAAATAATATTGTATTTACACATATCATTCATAAACACGAACGCAAAATGCAACGTTTTCAAAGACTATCAATTGCAGCCGTTGTAGTGACAGCAATCTTTGGTTTGATATATATGCATATCCTGGTGCCATACTTATTGAATGAAGAATATGTTGTAGCTAATTACTTGGAATCACCATGCAATGCTGAAGACCAACTTTTGGGAGAGGATACCAGGCATCAAAAGCAGACAAAAATACTTATCTGTGGAAGAAGTTTTGACATTGCCATGGACCACATGTTTCCTTCGATTCCGTCGAGATCTAAAAATACAAATCATGTCGTCGTCATTGGCCACGACAACTTTCATCATGTGCAAACAAACAATCACATTAATGCGATCTTGCACGCAATGGACTATGCTTACGCCAAAAATGGCACATTGGCGTTATCAAGAAAAGGATGGGCTGCAGATGTTCTTCTTCTCTTTTTTCGAGGTGAGACTACGGTAGATATGAGAGAATGGGAAGAGCAGATTGAAAGACATCTCGATATAAAATTTCTTGATGATCATGATGTGGAAGAAGCTAAAGTGATGGGTCTCCGAGTAAGCGAGCACAAAACTGGCGATGACATGTATTACTACGAATCTAATCAAAACGCATCCACAATCATGTCAAGACGGCTCCCTGTTCTAAGATATCTATGGTCGCACCCTACAACGAAAGGAAACATCGACAGGAAAGGAAACATGTGCTCCGCCATTTCATCTTCTCTACCAAACAATTACGTTGTGATACACAGTCGTTGGATGAAAAGAAACGGTTGCCTCAACCGGCTCGGGAGTCTTGCACACCGAATCAAAGATAAGAAAGGTATCCGCATTGACCGTAAGTCGCCTTGCTTATTAGAACCAACCTATATCGAGCATATCCTCCTATCCTCAAACGCTTTGAATTATCCAATCTTCGTCATTTCTGATGGCTTGAACCCGGACATTGTAAGCAATCTTCAACGTCATCCGACCTTTGGTGCCAATGTGATACAAGTTGAAAAAAATGCTAGCTGGGTAGGAGGTGACATGATGTTAGGAGTCCTTTCTTCAATTTTTATCGGTACTCCAATCAGCACACTTTCGGGAAACATTGCAAGAGCTAGAATTGCGCTTGGGTTCGATCCAAAGACGAATTATCTCTTTCCCATCAAGGACAGTGAAGATTTTGCATGCACTGATGGCCAGTGTCTATACGATGTTCAATTCTTGAATCATTACGTTGGATAGATCATGTCTACGAGGTCCATAAGCCATAAGCCATGATCCATAATCCATAACCCAACCACTATTTCTACACGTATACGCACAGTATTGCAAAAACACTTGATTTAAAAAAACACTGTTCTTATACATTATTATGAAATGGAACCTTTTGTATGAATACAAAAATTCCGATTACATCTCGGTCTCATCTTTTGCCCAACTGAGATCCATTCCATGATCATCATTGCTATCCATTCCATTACCACCATCGTCGTCGTCATCCGATGGGACATCCCAAGGTGTCATCCCACTCTCTAATTGTGCATCAAGGGGAGCAAAGCCAGAAGAACTTCCACCTCCTGATGCTTCTTCATCAGTTTTTGCACCCACTTTCTCCGAGGCCATCGGCGACTTGAAGACTCTCGACATCCAACCACCTCCACCATTCTTATCAAACGATCTATTTCCAGAAACTTCGGTTGGTTCCTCCCACCACGAAACTTGCGAATCTTGCAACGAGGCATTTCTACTATTGGAGGGAAAGGAATCCATGGACCCATCGGCATCGACTTCCAATTGATCAGAGAGGAGCGGAGTCCTCATTCCACCCGCTCTCCTTGCAGCTGCTGAACTCTGAGCATGAGCACGAAGCATTTCTCTCCGATGTTCTTCGTCGTATTGTGCAAGGTTAATCTTCAGCTTTTTCAGAGTGTAGAATCTCATTGCTTCCAGTGCAGCAGTTCCAAAGAGAAGTATATATATGGTACCCATGTTGATGTGACGCTGAAGAAAAGCTAATTCTCCATCAGATATGAATAGCGCATGCTGCTTCTCTACGATATATCTTGATAAAGAAGATTTTTCAACTATGATAACCAAGGCCAGGATAATATTCAAAACTGCTAGGATGGGGGCAGTGGAAATACTAATCCTGAGCGGAATCCTTTTACAATTGTGTTTATACAGCCCCATGGTTCCCATGGAACTGGATGCAATGAGGATTAAAGCATATAGCTCCAGTATAGTCGCAATGGCGTGTTGTGGATCGGGCTTATGAAAGGAGATTGCAATGGCGTAAGATAATCCCGCTATCCCAATTAGGAATTGGAATAAGTGTATAGCGTTTGCAGTAATGGTCAAAGATTTGTGAATACAGCCCAGGTCCTTGTCAAAATTCATGTCCATATTCGTATTCGTATCCGCGTCACTATTTCTATCTTGAATTGGAGTATAGATGGGTAGCCGTTGCGAATGAGGTGCTGGAGATGAGGGTGTCATGTCAATATCATGAACTTTCATTTTTGGAATTCTTTTCTAATTTTTGAATCTTTGGCAGTGCAGGATTCAATTCGCTTCTATCGTTTCTTCAAGAACAAATTTATTGTATGGATTATAATGTTGTAGGAGTATACTGTGTTAGTGAGCAGCAGTGTGATTCAATACAGTTATAGTATGGTATAACAATATTATATGTATGTGTATGTGTACGTCGTTGTCTTGTAAATTAGTTGTTCTTTTTGAGTCAAAGTTGAAGGAAAGGTGTTCTCGAATGTAGTTTCCTAACATATTAGGGATAATGGTTCTCCGAGAAATGAGCGATATCTATGTAGTACAAAGTCGTCATTACAGTCGTGTTACCATCCTATTTACAGTACTTAACAATACTCACCTCCTTCCTCTGCACTCTTTGTTTCCTTTGCACCTGTCCCGCGGGTAGGTTCTTTGCACTAATATAATTTCGTACGACCGATTTTAGAATTCTCATGAAAGTGCCAAAATGACACACGAAACTGCTAATATGACAAACGAAACTGCTAATAGTGACGGCTATTGACGACCTAACGGTCAACTATCCTTTCAACAATAAGACTGAAATTTAGCGAGATCATCATCATACCCGACTCCGCAAACCCTTTACAAGAAACACAACCCGACTCCCATTATAAGTTGTACCGCCGCATTCGGGACGAATACAAAAACACGACAGAAATTATTCCAACACGACGGAAGACTTGGATAGGCACGTTCAAACTCATTCCATTCCCGACGTCCATCCAATTCCTTCATCAGCCCAACCCTGAACTAGCACTAGAATTCACACTAGAATTCATACTGGAACGGAAAGCAGTGGCATAGAAGCAACAATCGGAATTCCACCAAGATAACAATATAATATGGGAGGCGGAGGAGCAGGAATCGGAAGCAGTGCATCCATCGCACCAGCCCCTTCTTCGAATAACAAACCCATGACGAAAGCTAACGAGGACAATAGTCTGCCACCCGTTGGATTCAAAAATGTTGGTAACACGTGCTATGCGAACGCGGCGCTCCAATGCATTCTCAGCACGGCTTTGAGCCATGCACTCCTCGATCCTAATAGTACACAAATATTTAGACGATACTCCTCCAACCCTGGTCTGCTTGCGCTTGGAAGTGGTAGCGTAGATTCAGCTGAGAATGATTTCACTGATGATGATGATAAGAGCGATTTGGCAAAAGAAGAGCGGAGAATGTTGAGGTTACGGAAGAGAGAAATGCGAAAAAAGAAGAAGGACAAAATGCTCAAGCATGAAAAATGTCAATGGCTCACGGGGGAATTGACAGATATTACTCGAGTCTATACTGCTTCCAATCTTAACCTTGATGAAAGCAAGTCAAAATGGCAAGGAGTCTTCCATTTATTTTCGGATACGGATGATCTTCGCGTCGTGGATCCAGGGGGAGTCACCCGGCATGTCAACAAGATAAGTCCATGTCTGCGACCCTATCAACAGGAAGATGCGCATGAATTCCTGAGATCTTTGTTGTCGACATTGACTTTGGACGGGCACAACAAGCAATTATCATGCTTATGTGATGGACTTTTGGAGTCTGCGGTTACTTGTCAGACCTGTCACCGGGCGAGCATTACGAGAGATCGGTATATGGATCTTAGTCTTGATATACAAGGAGATATAACAGATTTGACGGGGGCATTGAAGCATTTTACCCAGACGGAGTTATTGGATGAAGATAATAAGGTGAATTGTGCAAGATGTAAAACCAAGCGATCTGTTAGCAAGGGTTTGAGGCTTGCGACTGCTCCATCAGTTCTCGTTTGTCAGTTGAAGCGTTTTGCTTTTGATATATATGGACGCGCGACAAGATTGTCAAAGCATTTGGAATACCCATTACGATTAGAGATTGGAGATTTTATGAGTCGTGCAAATCAGAGTAAGCCTCCTCCATACGAACTTGTAGGTGTGCTGGTACATGCTGGAAGGCGATGTGAAAGTGGTCACTACCTGGCATTCATAAAACGCGGTAATTTCTGGTACAAAGCTGATGATGAGGTAGTCACGAAGGTTAGCATCGATATCGTTTTGAAACAGCAAGCATACATTTTGTTTTATGAAGTTGAAGGGATGAGAGTCAGACATGGATTCGAAGGTTTCCGTAAATATCACAGGCAGCGTAAATTTGATGCTGATGAACCACCATCTCCAGCAGCAGAGCCCGCATCACCCCCGAATTCAATATCGTCAATCTTAGATAGCATGCTCAATATCTGTGGATCAGTGGAAACCGTTCGCGATGCTATTTGCGACACTGACCGTAAAGCGAAGAAGAAGAAAGATGCAAATTCTCATCTGACACATATGGATCATTTTCCATCGAGTTCGTCTCTGACCAGCCCCATGGTGAAATCTGGTAAAAAGAAGAGTGGTAAAAGTAGCAGAGATTCCATATTTAGAAAACCTATTGATGGATCAAGAAGGGCTTTCAGTGATCATGGCACATTCGTTATGGACGATCGCCCTCCTAATTCTTCATTTAAAGAAAACGCACTTGAGTCCCGAAGTGACCTATCCGTGCTATCAGCAGATTCTGTGTTGATTCGAAGCGTCAGTTCAAATAATATCTTTGAAAAGGAGGAAGAGGCACTTTGCAGCTATGAGAAGGAATCGTATACATACTCAAAAGAGAGGGGCCTAGAATCTTCACATATTCAAAGAACCAGTCGAAGGAGCATGTCTCCAAAGATGCAATACCGGTATACTGAAGCTGATAACGATGGTAGAAAGAGCGACAAAGCTGTACTAGCGAGACCTACTTTACTGCGACGAAAGTCGAGTTCCACCCCTCGGTCAACAATCAATGAAATTTTTGTCTCGTCCCCGAACTTGACGAATAGTCATGACATGAAGCTGCCACCATTGCCACGGCGGCCAACATAATTGAACATGTACTGGTACAGATAGCTAGAAATCTAGAGTATAAGTTTTATAAGTTTTTTATGTTATGGCAATTCAGCAAAAATGCTTGAAATTACGTTATTAGAAAACAAGAAACCTTCTGGGTCTGTCAATCGCAAAGTGCCCTTATCGTTTGCGCTGCCTGGAGACGACACCTGTGCTAAACCCAATTCAATCCCAAGTTCTGCGCCTCGCATAACGCATTGCAATAGTTCCTCTCCGTTTTTCTCTGATGCTATCCAGTTCAAATCAAGGCCTTCGATTGTGCGCAATTTTGTCATGATTGTATCCGAGATTATTTCACTATTATTTTCAAGATGGGAATTTCCTGGTTCTGGCATCCAATCGAAAGTTGGACTTTTGTTCACTCCTTGTCCTCTTTTATGTTGCTCCTCTACCCATTGTGCGTAATCTGCTAGGTTCCTCGGACGAGCAAATCGCTTCCCATCTATTGAGCTAGTTGCACTTAGGCCCACCGCGAACCAAGAACCATTAAGCTTCCAGTATATTTGATTGTGCTTGCTCCTTCGGCTTTTGCATGAAGTGCCTTCAGACTCAGTTATCTTTGCAAAGGAACTGATTTCGTAGTGTTCCCAACCCTCTTTGCGCATAAATGTAGATGCCATCTTATACATTTCAGCACTGTCGTTGGCAGATGGCAAAGGTAGATGATTTGAACCCTTCCGAGCGGGCAACGAATCGCCTGTTGTCATATCCTTTGTAGACTCAAATCTTGCATTTTCTATTGTTATACCATCGTCGTCGTCATCTTCATAGTCTTCATGGTCTGCATACCACTTTCCAAAAGCAGTGCCTTCTTCTATTTGCAAATCATAAATACTTAGGTGGTTCGGTGCAGGCTTCAGCGTGAGCGCGGTTTTCAACGTTTCCTCCCAAAGATCAAGAGTCAATCCTGGGAGTCCTGATATCAAGTCTAGTGAGTAATTTGCGCTGGTGTCACCGAATACGCTTTGAATATTTCTAATAGCTTCCATGATGTCTGCGTTACGATGTACTCTACCAATGCCTTCTAATATTTTGTCGTCAAAAGACTGAACACCAAGAGAAATTCGATTAATTCCGATTTGCTTCAAAGAGATCAAATGATCTTTGGTAAAGGTGCCAGGATCCATTTCAATTGTGACTTCGGCTTCATCATCCAGGTAGAATGGTCCATCGTGTGCCAAGATGCGGTCGACTATAGATTGTATAGTTTCCAACGGTGCCAATGAAGGAGTTCCACCTCCAAAATAGATTGATGATAATCTCACTTTCTCAATTTTTCTATTTTCATCTGACTGCCGTTCCAGAGACTGGATTAACAAATCAATTTCGGTAGTGATTGCTTTTCTATAGGATTCGTCCATTCTTTGGAAACCTCTCAGGGCTTTATCTGACTTGAGCTGATCCCCAATTGGCACAATAGCAAAGTCACAATAACTACATCGTTTCCTACAGTATGGAATGTGGATGTAGATTCCTGTCGCTTCCTTTGAATTTTCGTGCTGGTTGTCATGAGGAGATAGCTGTAATTGGTGAATTGTCTGTGATTTGATGAAAGGGTGCTTGAGAAAAGTGGTAGATTGGAATGCCACGCAGTTCGATACCATGAAAATGAGAAGTAACAGCATTGCAGATAGGTATGGATTTCCGTTCTTGATTGCTGTCGTTAGTATATTATTTGTGTGCAGCGTATAATTATGAATTCGTGTTGCAAAGAAGATATTGTGCGTCCACAAACGTATCGACCTGCGAATTGGGATTTGAGATAATGTCAATATAGCACTGGATGTGTTCAGTGTTGATTGATGACTGTTGTTCTCGAAGAAGTACAAAAAAGAAGCTAGAGCAAGCTACCAGCTACCTCTCTGGAGAGAGTATGCTAGAGAGTAGAGGTAGCAGAGCACAGAGCAGGTAGGTAGCAGGTAGGTAGCAGACTGAAGACTGATGTTGTAGAGATAAAGAAATCACTTCAACTAAAAATCTGATGGCTGCACTACACTTCTTTCGCTTCCTGTCTGGTTCGGGTTACTACCCGCCAAATAGAAACGATCGCGCGCCACCACCAAAGCTTGGTAGGTAGTTTGCAGTTTGCAGGCTCTTCTTTCTCCAGATTTGTCATTAGCAATGAAGGGAGACCTTATTAGGGCAGTGAAGAGAGAGAGAGGGATTCAAATCAATGTTATCTTCGTACAGGTCTCTGATTGTTTCAAGCTATTAAGGCAACTTTTCGATTCTTTGGCTTCTGATTTGTCCCGCGGCTCCTTTTTTTACTGCCATGTGAGTCCAGTCACTGGTGGTTCCTGATGGGTTTCTGTTTTCGTTCGAAATGTATTTAATTCTTGTTAATTAGTAAAAGTAATGGTTGTGAAGGGTAATATTTGCGTATAGTGGTTGATAGTTGATACTGTAGTTGATATGTCTTATGTCTGTCTGATTGATTGATTTTTGTTTTGCATTTTTCATGAAAAAAATCTTGGTGCAACTTCACTTAACCATTCTTCTTTGATCTGTGTAGCCCCGCGGATGTACGTTTTCTTCGTCACCAAAAGTTCAGTGTATACAACGCATTTTGGTGGAGGATTTCGACCAAAAAGAGCAGATGTTGGATGAATTGATACCTCGGCCCCACCAATCTTGGTCTTGTATCTACCTCTCGATACAGAATTTGCTCCAGCCTTCATTTCTTTTCTAATGGCTTTATTTATATCAACCGAATTGCTCACTCTCGTAGCAGATTGTAAGAACAGTCCCGCACAGGCGCATTTCAAAAGCTTGGCTGTATCATCACCGCATGATTGTCTGACGTTCATTCCGAGGCCGTTCCTACTTTCATCCCGTGAACAAATTTCTTGAAGCTGATTTCTTACATCGTGTGCTCTCATTAACGCCCTGCCACTGATGAAGTTTCGCGTGCACCATTCTGCGTGAAGTAACTTTGCCCCCCTGCCTTTTTTACTTGTCGCCTCCTGTATCTCTCGTCTGCGACGCTTTTGTTCCTTTTTACCCCCTCGGGATGATGAAACATAAATGGCTTCCTTTTTCCAACAATTATAAACAGTGAGCATGGTCGGAAGATCACCCTCGTAGCTTGTAAATCGTTTGTGAGCAGCGGCTGCTTTGGCAGAGAGGCCGCCGGTATCTCCTGCATTGCCACCTCCTGGACGATAGAATATATTCTCTGCACTCAACAGTGAAATAGCGGTAAGCATTTCAGATGTACACTCATACTTGGGACTCTGAAGCAAAAGATGTGCAAAGGTTGGATCCAGTGGCAATTTTGCCATCGCCTTCCCGTATGGTGTCAAATCCATTTTGTCATCAAAAGCTTCGAGAGCGTAAAGCTGTTTAAACGCCTTGAGCAAGGTTTGATCACTTGGTCTAGTAAGAAAGTCAAATGATCGAGGATCATGAATACCCATTCCCTTTAATTGCAGTACAACCTGCGCCAAATTAACTCGTGAAATTTCTGGAGTTGTTGTCTCCTCCAGGGCCTCGAATGCAAGCTCTGGATACAATCGGAAGCAAGTTCCTGCTGAAACACGTCCGGCACGTCCTGTTCTCTGCGCAGCCTGAGCCTTGCTTATATCAGCAACGGTCAAACTTTCCATTCCAGTAGCACTGTTGTAATCCCTAGATTTACATTTTCCGGGATCAATAACAAAACGGATGCCATCTAATGTTACACTTGTTTCTGCAATATTGGTTGCAAGAATGATTTTCCTTGTGCACCCTTTGGGCTTTGGACGGAACGCAAACATTTGAGCTTCGGTAGGCAAGGCAGCATACAAAACGCATACCAAGACCCCGTTGACTATAGAGCCATGACCACTAGATAAGTCAGTACCCATACCTTTAATAGACTGTACAACATCACTCTTTTTGGATTTCCCCCCTGTATTTTCTTTTTCATCATCGCCATCTAGAATATTACCTTCTTCCTTCAGTGACTTGGAAAGATCAGACTCTTCGTCCAAATATTTCCGAAGCAGACTTGCAAGATTCTCAATCTCTTCACTTCCTGGTAAAAAAATCAAGATATCACCATCATCTTCGTAGCGATGAATCTGCAATGTGGTAGATAATGCCGAATCAATGTAATCTTCTTGAAAGTCTGGAGTAAAAAGAGTTTGGACAGGAAACTGTCTACCTGGAATTTTAATATGCTTTGCATCTGGAAAGAAGGCTTGAAATGTTTCAATTTCTAAAGTGGCTGACATGACGACAACGTGCAGCGGCGGCAATTCCAATTGCGTCGACCTTTGACGCATTCTTTGTTGAATCAATTTGTCTCGATCTTGTTCAGCTCCTTCCTCCTTGATTTTCCCCTCATCATCACGTTTCAACAGTGCCCTCGCTTTCATAGCCCTCTTCACAACCCCAAATAATATATCTGTTTGGAGAGACCTCTCGTGCGATTCATCCAAAACAATACATTGATACCTAGTAAACAATGGATCCGCAGTTGCTTCGCGTAACAGCATTCCGTCCGTGGCGTATATGATTCTACTTGTATTCTTCCCCTGCAAATCGGTTGCATCATCAAAACGCACTCTATGACCAACCAAAGTTCCCGGTTCACAGCCCATTTCCTCTGCGACTCTCTTTGCTACAGTTATAGCTGCTACACGCCTAGGTTGCGTGACACATACTGTCTGAGCCAGTCTCAGCCTCTTATTCATTAAGGAAGTATTTTTGTGATAGCCCTTTAGCAATCCACTTTCGTAAATGAATGCTGGGATTTGTGTTGATTTTCCCGATCCTGTTTCTGCAACGACGAGGAGGACTTCATTTTCGTGGACGAGGCGACAGATTTCATTACGAAATTTGTAGACTGGGAGTTGCTTTCGAGTCTCGCTATGTTGTCGAAGACTTCCTGTTGACGTGGGCAGTTTCCGTTTCAGAAGCGCTGACATTTCTGCAGTTTGAAGGCTTGACTGTAACAGCAGGAGAGGAAATCACCTTTTGTTTTGTGTGCATTAGTTGTGTCTTGTGTCTTGTGTCTTTTGTCTATTGTCAATTATTGTCAAAGGTTTGGATGGTGTTGAGTTTGTGTTGTTGCAGAGAGGAAATAGCGCGAAAAGGAGTTCCGCTCTCATCAAGAAAGAATGGATGATTGTTATATTTCGCGCGCTAAAATACTACGCCATTATTGGTTATTGGTTATTGGCAGATTGAATGATGAGATGGAAGATGAATGATGATGATGCAATACTTGATGTATGAGATAAAAGGATAAGGACCAATTAGTTGCATTCAGCACAACTGAACTACAAAAACAGCAAATTCCTCAGTTTATCCACCGTCCATTATCATCCATCCACCATCCGTACTATATCTCTAGAGATCGCACGAAAGAATCTGAATACAAGTAGCATCATATATCATGGAAGAAGCGGCCACGCTACCAGAGTTTTCCAGACAACCCTGGCCAGAAACATTAGAAATCAAGCCTCTCGATGAATCATCACCTTCAACAGATGACGGATTTAAAGAATCTGACAGTATTTCATTCAGTGTCTTATCATTCAACGTTCTGGCAGAGTCGTACCTTACCCCCCGTTCTCACAATAATCTTCCTGCTTCAGCTACCGAGGTTGTATTCAACAAAGAACTCAGAAGAAATCTATTGAAACACACATTAGAAAAACTTGCCAAGTCCTTTGATGTTATTTGCCTCCAAGAAGTAGATAATGCTCTCACGGGTATAATTGTGGACAGCCTTACAAAACTTGGATACTCGTACGTCTATGCTCCTCGTGTGGGAGTTCCCTTGGCTTCGGCAGATGTCAAACGTGGAACAGATAATATCCCATCTAAACCTACACAAAATGACAAACGAAGTGATGGATGTGCCACCTTTTTCTCAACAAAGGTGTGGAAATGTGCCAATTATAGTGTGGTGCATTTTGATGATTTGGCCGATGAAGATAGACCTCCTCTCCATGATGATTCGTCTGTTACAGAAGATGTCAAGCAACCTACTTCTTCTAAATCTAAATGGTCCCACAAGAAGAAGAAAGAAAATGCGCTTTCAGGAATCATTGCATCTTATAAACGGAGAAATGCAGCGCTCCTCCTAGAATTAGAGCAAATTCAGTCACCGTCCAAGGCGAGAAGAGTTGTCGTTGCGAATGCGCATCTTTACTGGCATCCTGGATATGAATACGTTAAATTGAGTCAAGCCCATTATCTGTTGCAAAAAGTAAAGCAATTCGTCATGGAAACAATGGCGCTGCAGAAAAAGAGCAAAGGTGGAGATGAAGCGCATGACAAACCTGTTGCGATCATTTGCGGAGATATGAATTCGAAGCCAAATTCCGTTGTGCACAGCTATTTTACCAAAGGAGATGTAGATGCTCGCACGGTTGCTCCATGGCATTTTCATTATGACGAAGTTGGTGACCAAGAAGAACTAACAGCACAAATGAGTGCAATGACTGTGGCTTCCGATTGCGAAATAAATAAAGTAGAGCTGGATCAAGATCCAGGTAAATACAGTCAAGATGTGGATCAAGACGAAGAAGAAAATGATATTGGAACAGCCATGTCTAAAGATAGTGCAAAGGTTGAACACGGTGATCAACTTCAAACAGAGCTACCAGCTTATGAATCCCATGCGGGGGAAATAAGCGGAGTGCAGCCAGTAAAATATTTGTTGGATGTTACTTTGAATAAATTCACGAGATGGTTGAGGATACTAGGTCAAGATGCGGCTCTCGAAACTGCAGATGAAGAAAGACTCAGAACAGGAGAAGGTGAAATGTAAGTCCATTATATACAATAGGCTTGCATTGTTGGGTTCCTAGCTTGTTTAATTTGCTGATTTTAATATTCACACGTGAAAATATAGGGTATTGTTTGAAAGGTGTCGCAGAGAAAGAAGAATCCTCATAACGACATCGAAGACACTACTTAAGCGTAAAGATTGCCCACCAGGCGCATATCTTGTCAACCCATCTACACTAAGGACGTTGGAACAGACTCTAGTTAATCTCCTTCTACTTCATGGAGTTACATTATACGCAAAGAAATTTCTAACAAGATGTGTAGTGTGCAATGGAAGAATCAAAGAAGTTTTTGACAGAAATGAACAAAAACAAATATTTAATGAATATGCGTCTCCTGACTTGGGAGAAGATTTGGACCATGTGTACAAATGTGATGGTTGTGGACAAGGCTATTGGTGGAGTTCTTCGCCCACGAGCTCGGCTTCAAGAGTAAAAGATTCATGTACGCACTTATTGAAACTATGCTTGCAAGGTGGAATTAACGTTCAAGGTCAGCCAGAGTTCTTTGCCCATGTTGATTACAAAGCAGAAAGAAAGACTGGAAAACAAGTGATCGAAGCTGAATCGCTAGATGGATTTGGGCGAGGTGGTATCGCAGAAGTTGTTGGTTGGTTGAAGAACAAAAATCTTTATAATCCATTTCAGCTCAAAAGTGCTTATAGAGCGCAGAACTCTAGTAATGACGAGGTGCTATCGTTCACAAATGTCACTTGCGATTTTGTTGGTGCATTGGACTATATTTTTTTCGAAGAAGATAAACTGAAACAGATTGGACGACTGGTAATTCCTACGAACTTTCGGACCTTGAATACAGATGGTATTTCACATGGGCACTTGCTGCCAAGTAAGGACTGGCCTTCAGACCATCTCTGCATTGGAGCACAATTTTTATTGAAAACCGACCGGAAAAATGTTGCAACGAGCATACCAAGTGCGTTCGTTCCGATAGGAGCTGAGGCTCATCTCAGACCGCAGCTGGGGTGTAAATGTGGATGCGTTCCAAACATTCTATCTATGTTCCAAATGGCAGATTTAAGAAAACAGGCGAGATTGAAAAAAGCATTATCAGATACTATTGTGTGATATCAAATCACGCTGTGAACGAATTTTATGAATAATAGCACCTTCGAAATCAAATGCGATTTGGCTATACAAAGTATACGTGGTAAATTGTCAAATGGAGACGGTAGAAGTAGTGAGCAGGTGATTGGTATGGATCCGAGGTTTTACCAGTTTCCACCATAACCATATCTCTCTCTTCCCATTCCCATTCAAGTAGCAACGTTTTAAGCTACTTCATGTTATGAATAAAATTAATTCACTGGCTTAGTATCAAAGGTTGAAGTTTTATATTAATCTCGTTTTTCAGAATAATGATCAGGATATTTGTGCATATGCTCTAGAAGCTCCCGTTCTTGATTTTTCAAGCTTTCTGGCATCTCGTGGTAGACATCTTTGAACATTGTCTCAAGTTTCGTTCCTGGTCTGGATTCTGCTTTGCCAAGAGCAGTCAACACCGAACGCCTCTCCTCACTGGTGATTGCGAGCAGGTCTTCTTCTTCGATACATTCATTGTCCATGAGGAATGTATTCAATCTTGTCAGTGGATCGTATTTTTCCTGCACATCCGTAACCTCTTCTTTTGCTCTATAACTGAAGCTATCGTCAGAAGTGCTATGATGGCCTTGGCGATAAGATATTGCTTCGATCAAAACAGGTTCCATATTGTGTAGTGCATAAGCTCTTGCAGCTCTGGTTGCTTCATGGACTGCGAACAAATCATTACCATCTACGCGTATAGCAGCCATACCATATCCCTTTCCCCGACACACCACACCATCACTAGCATACTGCTCTCTAGTAGGTGTGCTGATTGCATACCCATTGTTCCTGCAGAAAAATATCACCTTTTTGAAAGATGAAGATGTGTATGCGTAAGATGATAAAATGCATGAACAAAGCATAAAATTGCACTGTCCAACAACAGACTTACTGGGACTTTAAGTGTTGCTGCAAAGTTACAAGCCGTATGAAAATCACCAGTACTAGCAGCTCCGTCGCCTTTTGATGACGATAGGATGAGCATATAATTAAATTAGTAAGATGCGTGCATACAAGTTATAATGAAGATTAAGCTGATATTGACGACTCTCTCATAGATGAAGTTAACAATGCTTACCAAAATAGACTACAGACACGCTAGGATGATCGGACTTCCCTGAAAGTGCATCCAATTTCAGTTTGTAAGCAACCCCCACTGCTTGCGGGATTTGAGTTCCAAGAGTACTTGACACCTGGCGATGCAGAAGAGTAGAATGAGAAATGTGTGGAGTGAGGGCTATGATTTATTTCGTAAACAGCTCGTCTCAGGACTGCTGATATGACTTACAGTGTGTATATTTAGAGCTCGTGAGCCATAATGAATGGGCATTTGCCTGAGAGATGAAAAAATAGATTGTATAAGTTCGAGGAATTCAAGTTCACTGCAAAAGGTAAGTATACAAAAAGACTTTTTCAAATAGACTGCTTACCGTCCACGGCCCAGATCCATGTCATTGCCCATACACTATCAACAGTCATAAAGGTTAGTGCCAATACATGGTACAAATAATTTGTCAAAAGTTTTGTTCGGCTTACTTGGTTTGTAAATTGTTCAAGGGTAAAACCTCTCCACATGAATAGTCCTTGTTCTCTGTACTGCGTTAGCAGTACATCAGAACTTTTCAATGCAGACGCAGATCCAATTGTCATTGCCTCCTCTCCACGACAAGTCAGATAGAACGAAATTCGGCCTTGCCTTTGTGCACTCGAAAGAATATCATCCATTTCACGAAGTCTGATCATAGTTCGATGACAGCGGAGTAGAGTATTTCTTGAGTGTTCGTCGGGTACATCACTGTACGCATTTTGAGATGGTTGGAAAAGTTCTGATTGTGAGATGAAAGATTTACGATCCATATGCCTTTCAAGTAGACTTTTCCTCAAAGTTGTCAGCAATTCTGACTGCCCGTTGCCTGAAACTTTGGTTGCATCGTGGACAGTCGTCTCCAATGATTTCAACTCGGAATATGTAAACGTTTCAGGTTCCGTTGAATTGACGAGACAGCCATGTTCATCCTGAATTTGAGAAGGTAGAATGATGTTCATGTGGTTCAATATGGCCATGATGAAAATGAGAATACCAATGTTACCGAAATGATGAAGGAGTAAAAGAAATACTCACTAGAATACGATAGACGGGCCAAATTCCAGAAGGTATGTCTTCTTCCGGAGTAGTGATTCGAAGTTTCGAGGTGATGGGCATTTCAACACCATCTATATAAGAAAGTGTAGATGGTCCATCATATTGATTCCGATCACAATTTTCTTCATATTCCTCGTTGTGAAAGGATGTCAAGAAACGGAATGATATGGAATTCATTTTGTGAATGAGTCCCCCCTGCTGAGAATTCTTGCGGCATGTTGCACCAGGCATTAACAATTGATTGAGGAATGGATTCAAACAAGAAGGTTTGGCGTGAACCAACCTCTTCGATGATCTGCTCATAGATAGATACATAATTTCTTTGCAACCTTCGTTTCTGCTTGTTTTGGATTGATTGATTGTGTTGATGATAGGGTGATTGTTCTCTGTCAAGTGAAAGAATTTGAAGTATGTGAAGAATTCTTTTTTAGTGTCAAGAAAGAAGGAAGGAAGTTTTGGGGAACGGTCGACGGATTTCTGGCGCGATGCATTTTAAATGTTTGTTTTGGCGCGGACAGAAGTTAAATAGTAGGTCGTACGACGGACGTACGGTGTACAAATAATGTGAACAATGGAACTGAATGGAAGACAATGGATAGATTACGGTGGTGGTAATCTCGTCGTAGGTGAAGATATTCTCGAATCTCGTATCATACCAATACGAACATGATGATGTTGTGTTTGTGTTGAGTGTTGATGTTCACGAAGTTACCACCACTCTCTAGCACCAAATCATGAAAGTTTCAACCTTACTTCAACGTTCATCAACCTTATATCCCCAATCGCCATTCATTGCAATTGGCCAAAAGATACTCACTTATAAAGACTCAAACGAAATTGCGAAAGCTTACAAAGTATGGATCCAAAATAACCTGTACCAGCAATTGCAACAGTTTCCTGGAGGAAAGGAGGTTGAAGTAGTAATTGCGTTCCTTTCACATAATTCCCCTGATCTGATTATAGCTATGATTGCCTCAATGGAAAATCCAGTAATTGTTCGCTCAGATAGAATAACTGATAATCGTGGCACACATACAATCATGACTGCAATGTTAAATGTACGGTGGTCTCCACACGAAGTCACCAAAGCTTTGGCAGTGAGGCAGGAGAAAGGGCAAGAAAACAGGGGGTTGGCAGATTCTAGTGAGTCAATTGTGCGGCATTTGACCATCATTCTTTATGGTGACGGAATGGGTGATCAGGCACGTGAAGCGTGCAGGATAAACAATATGGATGAGTTGCAGTCGACTTTGAACCATAAGTGTTGCAGCTTCGCATTGCCAAAATTTGATAGTCAACATTTACGCTTGGAAAGTGATGGCGAGCTAGCATTGGATTACAATCAAACTGTCGGTGCTGATAGAGGTGAAATACATGATGATGCATTATTGCTCTTTACAAGTGGTACGACTTCTGGGCCAAAAGGGGTAAGGCTGAGCAACCTATCTCTTATTACCCAAGCAATGGCAAAAATAGCTGCACCGTGCTCATATAATTGCTCTACTAGAATGCTAGCGACAACTGTACCTTTCTTTCATGTTGGTGGTATCAGTTCAGCGCTCGCAGTTATTATGGCTGGAGGATTGCTTGTCTTCCCATCAACAGATTCGATACAAGGATTTGATCCGCACCTTGTATTGAATAGTATGAGTGAATCAACACAGATACGGAACATCTTACCATTAGATTTAAATACGTTGGTGATTGTTCCCACCATGCTTCACGCTATTTTACAGGAGATAGAATCAAAAGAGATTGTATCATATGACAAGGTTCAGCTTATATTAGTTGGAGGTCAGAGCATCACATCAATACAATTGCAAAAGTCGAAAGTATATTTTCCGAATGCGAAGATTGTCCAAACATTTGCATGTACAGAAGCAGGCTCTTCGATTACTTTTGCCACTCTATTCGATCGGAAATCACGGACTGCACTTTCTGACAGTTCAAAGGTGCGAGAGATGCGAGGATCGCTTGTAGGATTTCCACCTCATCACATTGGTTTACAGATATTTGAACTAAACGAGGATAATGAAGCAACAAATCAGATTGCTAAACCATTCACTATTGGTGCCATCGGTACGAAAGGATCACATGTGATGAATGGCTATTGGAGGCGCGGACTATCAAGCAAGAATCAACTTTCAAAAGACTGGCTGAAACTGAATGATCTGGGTTATATGGATAGCAAAGGACAACTTTTCTTCTGTGGAAGATCGAATGATGTTATCCGTACAGGAGGTGAGACAGTCTTCGCTCCAGAAGTTGAACAAATTCTCATTCAACATCCTGACATTGATCAGTGCGCAGTATTTGCTCTTCCTGATGAAAGGTTCGGCGAGCGTGTGTGTGCAGCAGTAGTCTATAAAGTGAATCAGAATCACAGCACAAGTATCTCGAGTGGTATTAGAAATGCGGACAGAAGTATTGTCAAAGAGATTAGATCCTTCTGTGAAACGCAAAAACTATCAGGCTTCAAGAGACCCAGAGCGGTGTTTCAATGCAGGGACTTGCCTCGCAACTCTTCAGGAAAAGTGCTCAAGCACCAACTGGCCGCAAAATGCAAAGCATCCACGGCATTAATCGTAAGCAAATTGTAACGAACGTACCTTGGATCAGGGGTGTATTGCAGGCTTCTAGATAAGCATAGTTGTGTCCTTGGCTACCCACGCAAGGACGATTTGTTTTGAGAAATAATAATCTCGCCATTTTTACAAAGGCGTCGTGGGCATTATAAGCGTCTGGGTTCCATCAAGCTGCTTGTTTATTACAATACGAGAGGCACTAGAGAGGGGGGTTTAATGATATACTTTGAAGAGGTTGACGATCCTTATAATGTCCGCACATTTTTTGCAACCATGACTCGGTCTTTCTTTCATCATTTCTTGTGTGAAACTTTGTCCGCAATGGTTGAGCGTAAATTCCAGCATTATTGTTCCTCTAATGATGATGCCAAGTAATCATGCCTTATATTATCATAAAAAGCTTCCGGGGGGTCAGACAACAGCGTTTTGGAGCAATAGCTGCAACCACCCATAACATGATTGATATATTTAATGTCAACCCTAAATCCTTTCAGAATTATTTTAATTCGTGAGATAAGAAAATAAATATAGCCAAACGAAATAAATGCTTGCTTGATCCAATGGAAACCGTCAAATGTCCAATTGAAACTGGTACACCCAGAGCATTGCCGTCACGAATTGTAATAGGCGTTCCTAGTATATTACAAGATTCCTCGTTTGCGAGTCCAATTAGGTCAAGAAAAGAAACTTCCGCATTGAGAAGCGCATGTTCGCAAAAATCAAGGAAGTCGCTTAATCGGAGCAGGGTGAGCTCGCCTGGACGATCAACTGTGGGTTCTCTCAGGTTGAACTCGCCGCACTGCGAATCAATCTATAGTTTACAATCATTGAGTTCAGTAAGAAGTTGCACTTTGAATAATGGTAAAAACCAGAATCGTTGTGTAATCTTGCCAAATGAAATAGAAACTCTAGCCCAGTTTTTTGGCAAAAGATTAGTGGACAAAAATGGGGCAGCTTTCACCACGGATGTTGTTAATGATGAATGTGACGCCTCAGATATTGCCGATGATGATTCCACCTTAAACTCAAGTTGTGTTCAGAGCATCGACGATGCAGCAGTTTCAGCATACATATCTCGTGAAAACAAAGACAGTATTCTCTACAACAACAGAAATGTTCCAATATCATCGCCTTCGTATGTTCAAGATAAATTACAGAATTCCTCTTATCTCCCAGAACATCAAATCTACAAGAACATCAAATTGAATATGGTGAAGGATAAGGAAAGCGTGTATTCGCATGGAAGTCCCATTCGGGGAACTTTGAATGGCACAAAGGGCAGTGCCAGAAGCAGCACAGGTATGGATTCATCTCCACAAATCAGACTTCCTTCTGTGGAGCAAAAGACACACAAAGCTACTAAACGGATAAATCGAGGCAGAAATAAACATGCCGGAGATGGAATTGAGCACCTTTCAAATTCTCCGTATGATGCAGCACAAGGGTGTATTCGCGGTGGATTCAAAATTCGAAGAGGCGAGTCTAAAAGGCGTCCAACTTGGGAATTATGAGAAAGAGATAGAGATGAAATATTGCATACGAATGAATCTAAATACAATGAAAGTAATAGTATTATCAGTGTTTACAATCATTCACCTTCATTGCATCACACAACATACTTACGACAGCAATGGTTCTGAAAGTAACGAACATCAGCTTCTTCAGGAGATGAGATCGTCGTATCTTCCGCACCCTCTTTTGATTTCCAAAGCTGGTCCCGAAAGAACGACACCGCGTACCTATTTTTGCACTTGGGGAAGGCTGCGGGGTCCACCATTGTTTGCAGGTTGAATTCACCTAGGTCCATTGCCTGCTGCTGTACTGTTAAAACAGTACGCTATGAACAAACTCTCTCTAAAAAACATGAGAGTAGATAGAAAAAACTGCAAACAAAACGTTAGATGTCGGTTATTGGAACTTTACGAAATTTACTTTACAACCTACCCGTGGCGTGAGTACCTCATTATCCAATAGGTTAGGAGATTTCGTGCGTCACAAGCCACCAACGAACTGCAGTTCCACCAAAGAGTTCCACCACCCATCCATCTCAGAGAGGAGCCATCATTAATCAAAAATCTGCATCACATCTTACTCATTAAAAGTAATCAATTAAAATCTGCACTCCATCGGTTTCTTTCGATCTTGCATACAATTAAGAAAAATTCCAAGCACTCAAAACTCCAAACATTCATCAAAATGGTTCACCTCATTTCTTTTGCTCTTCCTCTTGCACTGTCTGCAAGCACCGCATTCGCATGGACCACTAGTACACCTTCCTTCCGTACCTCCTTGCCAGGCATGCGTCCATCAACCTCTACTGCGCTCCTCATGGCAATCGATTATAACGACCCTATTGTCGCTGAAGAATTTAACAATATTCAACCGATGACATACGAAGAAGTCGAAGAGGAACTAATGATGAGTGGGATTCGTGGATCGCCAGATATGAACGAGATGGACTTGAAACTTATGCTGGTAGAAATGAGACTTATGCTCTCCGGAAAGGGAAAGAATTCTAAAGAAAAGAAGAAGCCTGCAAAATACTCATCAAAATTTGAGGAGGCAATGTGGGAAAAGCCAATTTTTAAGGAACTTTACGATGGGCTCAAGGCCAAGGGGGATCACAATGGGCAAAATGTTGCTGCTGAATATCTTAATGATCCAGACGTTGCTACTTCTAGATACGGAAAAGATTATAAGCGTCTTTTGGCTGATATTGTCAAGGCAATGAATGCCAAGAAGGAAGTTACAACTCCCACTATTACATTCAAGGGATTCCCTGCAAATATGGGAGAAGCGGGATGTAAAATGACACTTCAGGCACTTGGAGAGATTGTAGACTTTGAGTGTGTTGAGAGTGAAGACTTTCCAATTTTACAGGGTAAAGTTACTTTTGGGGATATTGAGACTGCAAAGAAGGCAATTGAGCAGTACGACGGTATGGACATGGGAATGGGTCAGGCTTTGGAAATCGAGACTTTGTAATAGGTTTTGCGCAGTTTTCTAAAATCATTAAACGTAATGTTGCGAAGTTACGTCATTCGATGTGTAAATGATATGACTATTAGTACAAACAAATCAAAATTTATCTGTGAACTATATAGGGACCATGAGTAATTGTCGTCGATGATGAGCGATGAAGTCTCTGGATGTGCGTCTTTCAATTTCCATTGCACATTAAAGGAAACGAAGCAGATTTTCTTCATTGATTGGTAGTTACATTCTAACACTTGTTGATTCCTGTGGGATAAGGGAGTTTATGCATAATATAGATTGTGTGGTTTCGAAATGATTTGACGCCTCGATGATCTACGCAAAGTGAGCACCTCAAGTAATCCTGCTACACTTTTACATGCTCGATCGCTGCACAGCGGTTGAAAAGACGTTAGGTTGCAGCTCATTGATAAATAGCAAAATGAATGGTCACTACTCTACGCACATGAAAAAGGCAGTATTACTGCCTTTTTTTCCTATTATAAGAAATTATCATCTTTTTTTACACATAAAGTACATGCAAATTACTATTAAATATCTTATACATCAAATTATCTTCCCAAAATTACACGCAGTCAACACTAGTTAATCCATAACAACATCACCATCATCATCATCTCTTGCCATTTCTATAACCTGCTGATCGTCTATTACCAAACTTTGCTCGATCCACTCTTCACCAAAGCCGCTGTTGATTTTGATGATGAAGGATTCAAAGCCAAGACTCGAAGAAACGTTGTCTCGAGGTGCGAGGCAAAGTTCTTGGATCGTCTCGAAGAAGTAGCAAACAAGACGGTGCTTTTTGTACCTTATATCCTTATCCCCAAGCCTGCTATTGAGATACGCCACCATACCTTCGCTGAATCGGAGCAAATCTTGTACATTATTTTTCTTTTCTTCTGTGAAGATGATTCCTGGAAAGAACTCGATGTCTGAAAACCACCCCTTGCGAAGGGATTCAATAATGTGCTGCGATGATTGGTCTGGATACAAGGAGTAGAATGCATTCTCTTGGTCCAATGATGTTGTTTGCTTTGCTCCTTTAGGATGGCTGACATTTACTCTTTGGTTGCAGCCTACAGAAGCAGAACCAGATCTTATTATTGTGCCATTTTTGGTATCTTTCGCGAGATAAGATCCATGATGCGATTTGTTCCTCTCACTGAATACCTCATGATTGGTGACGAAGGATGGAGAAAAAAGAGTACCTTCAGTGCTTGATTTTTTGATTGTTGCGGCATCTTTAACCATACGATTCATTTTGAGGATTGCAGCTCCAACTCTCAAATTGGAAAAAACCCAATCCCAGAGAGGGTGCTGTATTTGTACACTGTTGCGAAGAAGATGGGTGGAGAGGCGAGATACAAGCGTCTTGTACAACTCATCATTATCAAGTTTGGAAATGTTCTCTTTCCAAAAAGTACAATCCTCGTCAGTATACTGATCAAAGTTTGAAATACTAGCGAAAGATTGGTCAATGAATGCCTCCGTAGGTGACCATCTTTCATCAAAGGTGTTGCGGTTCCCAACACGGCGGACTAATGGAGGAGCCGAGATTGGAGGCTCTTGTACCGTATCAATTTCCAAAGTTGGTATTTTTTGGCATGGAACAATACTCCTGAGTTTGTACGCTTCCTGGAAGAGAAAAGGACCTGTTTTTCCGTTTTGAATGTCCTTGTAAGTACCTCTGTTATAGGTTGGCCTGGCATTACCTCCATCTTCAAGGTCCACAGTGGATCTCAACCAAATAAACGCTATTA
>Ga0306864_1000281_pt1 | contig 24615 bp, 17 predicted proteins | sample AntRauTorckE5430_FD_190448 | JGI IMG/M metagenome (GOLD analysis project Ga0306864, IMG submission 190448) | Saline lake microbial communities from Rauer Islands, Antarctica - Metagenome Torckler E5 #430 (v2) (version 2) | ecosystem: Environmental > Aquatic > Non-marine Saline and Alkaline >...
GCAAAAGGAAATAATATGTTGCAAACGTAAACAAAAACTAGTATGAGCTGATGCCCAGGATCGAACTGGGGGTCTTTTGATTACAAGTCAAATGCGTTACCACTGCGCCACACCAGCTTTCTTACAGAATGTGGTCAAAGTTATAGTATAAATATTCATAGTTACTAATTTATTTTACAAAACTTCTTCCCAACAAGGCACAACAAGGCACAAGGCACAACAAGAGACAACAAGGCACAAGGCATAACCGACAACCGACAACCGACACCCATCTATCTACTATCTATCATACTACTGCTGGTAGGCAAAAGAATATTTCAATTTTAAATCATGAACCCAGACGACCCAAATTTTCCGCATGAGGAATACGCTTTATTGATAGGCTCAGCAGGTGCAGGGACAGCTAGAGGAATTCATAGCCGTGTTGCTGCTAGCAGAACTTCCACTGATGTTGCACTTGCTGACGTGATGCTAGATGCACGCCCTTCGGGGATTGTGTTGCCTAAGATCCTTCGAAGAAAATTACGCTTGCTAAACAGAGTCAATGACGTTCTAAATGTGAAAGATGGAACCTCCGAAGCTGCTGGGAATCATTCAGAGTTAGTCAAGAAGCAAACCGAACAAACAGTCAAAGCTCTGGATGAAATGGCGAGCGTGCCTCTACTGGAACGTGTCGCCCATCACGATGCAAAGCGTTTGCATTCTAAATCTCCCATTGCATGTATACAAAATAATTATGATCAGATTGTGGAGAATTATAGAGACAATATCAAGGAACACCTTCCAAAGAATTATGAAACTCCTAGTTCTTACAGACACATTGATCGATCAAGAGTTTTCACTTGTTCGGAGCTTGAAAAGAAGCTTTCTAAAGCAAACGCAGTCCTAATAGATGTTCAGAAGCAGCTTCAGAGAGGGGAGGAAATTTATTTTCTAGATACTGATAATCATGGCAACATTTTCAAAAATTGGGAAGCATTCATTGATGCCAAACCAGAACATATTGGCATTCAGGACGCAGACTGTGTCCCTTTCGACGAGGCGTCTTTGTTGGCATCAACTACTGCATCGGCAGCTCCAAGCAGGAAAATGCATTCAGACTTGAGGTGGTTCAGTTCAAGTTCTTATGCCATTGAGAATGGGAGCATTCGAAAGTTTGATCGTAAAAAGAAATCGTCTATTTCGCCAACTCGATCTGCTGCCGCCTTTCCGACCATTTCAAATAGTTCTCCCACACCCCGACCATCTCCGCTTCCACTGCCAATTCAACAGCAATCAGATTCGGGAGTAAATATATCTACTGCGATGGTAGCATCCTCAGAACCACAGCCTGCGTTTAAAGTAGAATTAACGTCAGTATCCGCCCCACCCTTAGCAGTAAACTCAGCCTCAGAATCTGCCCTGGAATCTTCGCTAAGGCTGGCTGACACATACGAATTATCCTCTCGTGCACTTCCAGAATATTCTACTGATTGTGCGCCGCCAAGGATAAAAAGTGAAATACCTAAAAGCGAGGAGAAGGAAGAAACAGATGACATAAACATGATAATCGCTGACGAGAACAATAGTTTCAAAGACCCTATAGATATTGACAAAGAAAAAGAAGATGATATACAAGATGTGGCATCAAGGAAGAATAAAGAAGAGGTGGAAGCTAAGGATGTTCAAGTTAATAATGAAAATCTGGATTCTTCTAGCAAGAGTTTTGACGCCATCGCCGCAGCAGATCCTATTGAAGAAGGTACCAACCTGAAGGAAGAAATAGATGTTAACAATGATGAACGCTGTGAGCAAAAGAGTTCAGAGGACGGAGGAGGCAAAGGTAAAAAAAGGAAGCAAGAAGACCTTGGGGATAACGACGACGACGAAGAACAAGATATTGACACGCGGAGCAGCTTACGATTACGGAAAAAAACTAAATCATAAAGAAGGGACCATGCAAATTCACCAACTATCTGATAATTAAATAGTATCAAGCATCATGTGTGACAGAGATGTATCATAGCACTCACTACATCATGATGAGGAGATTCTGGACAAGTTTTAAACGTTTTGTTTGCATCATAGGTTCAGAGTCCTGTTCTATTATTAATCTGAACAATTTTACGTCTGTCCTTCGATGACGGCAATCTCACAGACCGACAACACACAGAGCACAGAGAACAATACACAACACCTTTATGCCTCTGGTAATATCGGACCTGGCAACACTCCAAAACTACAGTTAAGAACCATGGGAGGACACCACGCTAACCCCCACGCCAAGCCTGTAGCCGAACAAGATCATGAGGCAATGGCAAAGGCAAGAGTTCCAATTCCCTATCGTGATACCTGCGCACATCTCCTGATGCCGTTAAACAAGTGTCGTCGTGAGAGCTTTTGGAATCCTGGTAAATGCGGTCACGAACGTCATACTTATGAGGAATGTCTATACAACTCTTACTTACAGCGGTGTGAGGCTAAGGTTCAGGAGAATAAGGTCTTGGCGGCACGAGCAGCAGCAGCGGCGGCTGAAAGCTAGACACGTAGGGATATTGCTGATCGCCAGGTAAAATATCGAATGTTTAGGTTAGGCAACAGCGATGGTATCAGCAATTCGAGAACTTTGAGTCAAGAACAAATATTGAAAATGCAGATCAAGGCTTCGCAATCAGTATGGATTCTGTGAAATGCTGATAATGGATGGAATTAATTCGGGACTGATGATTCTACCGATTCCGAGATGTAACAGGGAGCTCTACAATTTTATTTGAAGTACATTTCGTGTACTGTAGTTGACGAAATGTAAAACAAATTATTAAAAGATATTTCTAAATACATATGGATCAAATTGCTCACCATAATTAGGCTTTACACATCATCATTTTGCCTTCAAGGTAGATTCAAGTAGTCAGGTACAATTCATCTTCTTCTACAATATTTATTGCCTTCTACACTATTGCTCGACACAAAAATAGACAACCCAGCATGTTTTCTCAGTCACTTCCTCCCAGTGATCTCTCAAGACTGCAATTATCATAAGTTAAGCGGGTACAAGCCGTTCGTTCCACATCCTTACCACTTTTTACAGCTTTTTACTTTTAAAATGCATCACACATAGTACTAGCATGGCCCGACTCAAATATAATCTAATAATCTATGTATCGTAGTTCAGATTATATACAACATACAACCCACAACAACGCAAGAAATAATTTGAGATACACTGATACACCAGAAGAAATAACAAAGCTTCCATAGACATGTACAATGAGCAAAGCATATCAAACATCAAAATCCTTGAACGTTGGTATATTTTGCATCATTCTTGTATATAGAATAATTAATGCCCTCACAATACAGACCCAATTTGATCCAGACGAATACTGGCAGACTTTAGAACCAGCCTATTGTCTAGCATTCCCATCTGAAAACAATTGTGCTTACACATGGGAATGGACACGGAGAAGGAATCTAGAGTCAAGGGACCTCACTAATATTGGTTGGATAGAAGATGCTTTACACGGCCCAATTCGATCCTATGTTCCTACGTTACCAACATATTTTCTGTACTCCCTGCTGAGAGCTTTTCATCTCGATACTACGTGGAGCGTAGCAAGGGCACCTCTGATTTTGAATGCTGCAATTGTAGCTGCACCGACAGATTTTGGAGTATTCTACATTAGCAGATACATTCGGAAGATCAAAGGCATTCAAGGCAGCGATTTTCCATGGAAGTATGAGCACTTTGCATTACTAGCAAGCATTACGAATTGGTTCAATGGTTTTGCACTTGTGCGCACATATAGCAATTCTATGGAATCGTCACTGCTTTGTATCGGGGTGGCACTTTTATGTCCCGAGTTATTTGGAGATGTGCATAGCAAAAGTGATCTAAAAGTGCGGCCAATAGCGCGATTGGCATTCTTTCTAGGCGGAATCAGTGTTGTCATACGTTTTACAGCACTTGCTTCGTATATACCACTGGGAATTATAATTTGTTTGAGAAGAAAATCACTGTCCAGCAAAATGTATTACCTTTGGCACATTTGCATATTATCTGGAGCAACGGGAGTCGCTCTAGGTTGCATAGTAGATCGCTTTTTTTACGGCTTCTGGGCAATTCCGTTCTTGGGTAGTTTCCACTTTAATGTATTGCTGGGTACGTTCGATCGCTAATGTACGTATTGGCACCCTTTCACTTGCCTAATCATCATTATATCACAGGAAATGGATCTCTTTATGGCACACATCCGTGGTATTGGTATATTATTGCAGGTCTTCCAGCAATTGCAGGAATATTGGTTCCTCTTTTTATCTTCCAGTGCCTTTCGTGCTTCAGAAATAAAAACAAATCAAGAGTATTAGATGATCCCCGAAGCATATTACTTGTTGTAATCTCGGTATACATTGTATTTCATTCAATATCAGCGCACAAGGAATTCCGATTCATCCTGCCAATTCTGTCATTGGTATCAATCTTGGCTGGACACACACTCAACATAATGATACATACAAAGAATCCATATTTTGCAATCTCTCACAGGCAGAGGTTTGCAGTACTTACATGCATGACCATTTTACTTAATTACCCTCATCTATTATATTTGTGCATCATGCATCAAAGAGCACCGATACAAGTCAACAAGATAATATCAAATGTATTTACAAATGTGGACAAAATGCAAATCAAAGGAAAAAGTCCCATGACAGTCCACTACTTGATGGGATGCCATTCGGCTCCTTTATATAGTCACTTACACATTCGAGGACGGCAGAATGAAGCGGTCCCTATTGAAAGTTGGCACTTGGATTGTTCACCAGACTGTCGCTCAGATCCACATTCACAGTGCGAGAGTGACAAATTCACAATAGACCCCATGAAATTTGTTGAAGATGCTTATATACACAGTCAAGCCAGCTACTGTGCAGCCTCGGATAAAAGTTGTAGAATGAATGGTGAACCGGTCACTTCAACGCAGAGACAAGTGCCTGACGTTTTAGCAATTTTTAAAGATAACCTGAACAGGGCCGATCTCAGAGGTCTATTAGTGGCCATAGGCTTGAAAGAATTTAAAGCAATACGTCATTCATTGAAAAGAGTTTCCGTTGTTAGACATGGACCCGATTTCGTTGCTAGAAACGAAGAGCTTGTCTTTTGGATTCCAGGAAGTGGACTGGGGTTGAAGTTTCAATTTGAGCACATGATTATCTTCACGTCTCTTGATCACTCTTTGATCTCCCAATGATCCCGTGAACGATGCCAAAGTTAAATAGAATGAATGCGTCCAGTAAACATCACAATGCGCCAGAGCTTGACAATGGCAATCTCCTTTAAAGTTAGCCATCATTTCTCCTACCTAGGTACTATAACTGATGCCATCCATGAAGAAAATGAAGTGAACCAAAGTTCTGAAAGAAAAATACACAGGATACACACAAGTGGCAATGTATTCACAAAGTTGTGGATACCGTCGCGTTGAGTAACAACATGTCTTGGGAATGGCTTAAAATTCAACAAAACACATATATAGAGCTAGGCATTCTTCTTCGAAATTCACAATTCAACCCACGTTTTTTTTCTTATATTGTACCTAGTACGACGGATCCTGCATCGCCTCTATCTTGAGTAAATATCATATGCGTACTTCTATCATCTAGCTAGTATGCGTAGCTCCTGCCTTTTGGAGTGAAACCAAGCTATCACTTGGCCAAACTAAGCCACAGGAAAGCGATGGTGATTAAAATTAGATCAGGTTTCAGCAATAACAATACTATCTATCAGTCTCCTTATTCTAAAACATGTGAGCTCATTTAGTAGTTTCTTCGACTTTAATACCAACTACATCAGCTTGGTCCTGATACTCAGCTTTTTCACCAAGCAGGCTGCCTCTTACAGATTCAAGATGAACTTTATTCCAATGTTTGATATCAAGACCAATTTCATATTTATCGCTAGCTTCTGCCAATGCCTTAAACCAAAAATACCTCGCACCGAACTGCCGAAAAGATGAATCGGTTGCCCTCCTAAGGTCAAACTTTCTCCTCCATGGTTTTGAATTTCCCATAAAGTGCGCCACCGAATTATAAGGCGGTGTACACGTCCAGAGCAAATTACCTTGATCCAAGCGACGAGCTTCATCTGCAGGTTTGTCGCATAGATATTGGTAACGCAACACTTCTCCTTGGTACGTTGCTAGAACACCATGCGTATCAGATTCCAGTTCTGGAAGGTTACCATGCCCAGCCTTCCAATTCTGGACACGATCGCCAATAGCAATGCTCACTTCCATTCGCGCATATTTAGCGTAGTAGTACATCAGACCCTGATCCGAATGCGCAGCATGGAATTTCCATCTCGTTCCCTTCTTTGTAATCCCCTCCCAAAAGTCTGTTTCCAGAAATGTATGTCCCCAGCCATTCTCTGAATTGAAGTAGGGATAAGGGAGAGATTTGGCTTCCTCGTGCTGCTTCCAAACAATTTCATTATACATCTCAAATGCTTCTTTTGAAGGTTCCACCATGAACATGCCAGTGTTGCATGGTTCTTCTCTTGACGCTATGATAAAGTTTGGTTTCAGCAGAGTGGGCACTTCAGTATATTCTGGATCCGATAAGTGAAAATAGAAGTCAAGTCCAGTAAGTGGGATCATATCAGCATCTAGAAACATGACTCGTTTGTAGTCTGTCATGTTGATAGTTAAAAACTTGTCGTACACCAACTGCGCAAAAGACTCTTTCTTTGGTTTCTCAAGAAGCACAATATTAAATCCAAGAGCTTCGAGCACCTTTCGATCTTCAGGCGGTAAATCATCTAAAATGGAATCGGGGGATAAACGGACATACACCCAAAAGTCAGCAGTGGTTCCTAGTTTTTTCAAAAGATGCGCTGATATAAAGATAGTCCACATGAAACCTTTGTACGCCAGCCTGTCTTCGTGAATACCACCAATGACCCACGCATACGCATAGGGTGACACAAACTCGGTTTTGTTTGTATTGGGTGAAGATTGAGAAATAGCATCTCTCCCTTCCTCATAATACGATTTTTCTCTAGCAAGTTGAAAGTCTGCAACCTTGACCAATCCATTATAAATACTATTATTTATAATAGGATCATGTTCCTTCCGCTTCTTGGACGAGAAGGATATATTGTCGATTCGCAGACGGTTTCGATCGTTTTTATTACCTTCTATCATATGTTCTTGAATGGAATGCATTGCTTGTATATTGTTGTACCACATCAGCATCAGAGCTCCACTGGCAATGGCAAGAAGCATTCTAATGTTCGGCCTTGTGCGTTTAATTTTGCTGATGGAGGAGATGACATTGTTCTGCATGAGTTCGCGACTTGTCGCACCAACTAACTGGTAACAAACTGCGAAATGTGTTGTATAGTGAGATGAATATGTGCAAGGATGATCCTTGTATTTGTATTTGCAATGTTGCAATGTTGTATTCTAGCTAGGTACTTAAACTAAGCTTTACTATTAGTTTGAAGTTTGTACCTACTTACCTTCGTAAGTACCTGAACTTCATGATGTTTGCTTTGTCGAGGATTTTGCTTCCGTCCGTTGTACTAGTCCGTTGGGGTCTCCGCGCGCCCACTTTTGGAAATGTGCGTTCGCATGACGTCCCACAAATCTTCGTAGAAATACTTCCACAAGGAGCAGAGCACCCGCCTCTCACCTTTCAAAGATGCCCATATTCAAGAAGTACCAATACCAATCGCAAGTACTATTATCTCACTGCTGTACTCTCTTGCCCCCCCCCTCTTGTGTTACACATATACTCTCACATCATACTGCATAGACAACAAACACTATCGCCAGCTTCCTCTCACAGACAAGAGAAAATGCCATCCAAAATGAATATCAGCCTGCGTCCACTTATGTTGGCAGTATTATTCAGTACAAGACAAGTCACAGTCACAGCTACAACAGCCACTACAAATGGGTTCCCGAGAGACGTTGTTGAAGCTGAAGATTTGCATTTTGACATTAAGTCTTCCAAACCTCAGATCAGACACTATGGCAAAATACACGCAGGAACGGTCATGGCGAAAGCCACAAAATTTCAATCGCACTCTGATGGTGATGCTCAGGAGAATGAAAATAATATTCAGAAGAGATTGGTGGCATATGACCTAGACCCTATTCTACCCCCCTATGATCATGATAACGTTTACGGCCAGCTCATGATACAATTACAGGCAGAGGAGAAACTTCATGATGGGAACGAGAATGATAGTGATAGTGATAGTGATAGTAATAGTGCAATCATCGAAGACATTGGGGAGGATAGCCCTAGAGAATCGAGCGTGGAAGGAGATCAGATTGATACCGCAAGCTCTGGGAATCAAGAGACAGATATTGACCAACGTGAAACAATTTCTGCAGATAATACGGAAGATTCCATTGATGAGGTTGAGGACCCAAAGATTCTGACGGACATTCAAGTAGGAAACGAATTTCTAGAAGTTGAAGCGAATGAAGCAATTAATACAAAAATTACCAAATTGGCCACTAACAGCATTAAAGATCAGGATGATAGTGAAGGAGACACTGCGCCTGACATCGAAGAAAGGCTTTCCAATGAACCCAATGAACTCGGTGAATATGCTAGAACTGGCGACAAAGAAGTTATCGAGTCACTAGAATTACATCCTAATGATACATTGGACTCCAAGGCAACGGATGGAATACATAATAAGGAATCAAACACTATCGAGCAGACTGAGCAAACTGGAGAAAAGAGAATAGGTCAAGAATCACCAGAAGATACTATGGAAGAGCGCACAGATGCCTCATTTGAGAGCTCTGATGAATCAGTCATTATCGATGGTGACACTATAGATGTTGAGGAGCAGGAGGAATACGTTGCAAAGGAGGAATACGTTGCAACTGTAGACACAGTCATGGAAGATGACGTCGGCAGTAATGAGATTATCGACATTATTGTCGCAGAGGACAAACCAATGGACCAAAATGAAGATGTAGTTGAATCATCCATAGATGATCCTGCAACAATAATCCCAGAATTGGATCGTAATGATTTCGAGGATCCCTCGAGCCTTGTTTTTGACGAAACTGAGTCTCCTAAATATATTGTAGAACAAACTCCCGTTGGAGCTGACAAGGAAGAACATATTATTGTCGCGAAACAAGAGAAAGTTGCTAACGAGAATACAGTTTATCTAGGAGAGGGTGACGCTGCAGAGGGTCTCACAATACAAAATTCAGATGCTGATTCTATCGTGTCGATTGAAGATCATCAAGAAGCTGAAGGAGTCAACGACAAGACTCCTACTGACGTCCAAGCCGATGAGGTAGAAACGGCTGGTGACTCAGCAGACAGCAACGATGGTGATAGAATTGAATTTCTTCAAGATCAACGGGACGCAAATATTGTGAACGTTGAAGAAGGTAGTGAGGAAGTCACTACTTCTACTGATACTGCTCAATCTGAGGGAAAAAGTGCTGATACTGATGCAAAACAGGCCACGGTAGATAATAGAATTGCTACCAAAACTGACGAAAGCCTTCCAACTATAGAAGTCGAACAAGCAGTTCTCGCAGAAATACCTGACGGTCAGGAATATAGCACAGATAACGTTAACGACGATGCAACCATGTCGGAGGAAAATAATGTAGAGATATCTTCATCGGCTGCTGACACTGTTAAAGATGAAGCTGTAAATAAAGCTATAGCAGAGGAAGGGTTTGATATGACAGATCAAGTTGAGGGATCAGAAGGAGTTGAGAACACTGCAGCAGAACTTGGAGACCACGCGGATGACAATGCCAATGACAAAGACGTTGACAAAGTCGATCCAGCCATTTTGGAGGAAAGCAATGCAATAATATCTGAAACCGCCACTGATACTGAGGATGAAGAACCTACAAATGAAGCTTTATCGGAGAATGTGTTTGAGACGCTAGAGAGTCTTGATTCCGAAACAGAAACAGTTGAGATGTCAGAAAATACTCAAATTGTAACTGATGCGTCTATTGATACGAACCTTGAAGATTTTGTTACCATCGAAGAAGCAGGCGCAATCAATGATGAGGAATTGATAGAAAAGGAACCACAACAATTTCAAGCGATATCGAAGCCTACAGCAAATGATGAATTTGTGCGTGGACTTGATGACCTGCACAAATTTTTAGAAGAGGTCGACCCACCAGATGAGTTAGACGTGGGTGCGTCTGGATTATCACTGGAAGATGTCTTTAAGCAGCAAGGCGTAACAATCATCAAGATTCGTGTCGAAAAGGGAGTCGCACAAATAAAAAAATCGCTGAAGACCTTAAAAAAGAATAGTCAGAAGCAGTGGAACAATTTCAAGGAATCTCTTGACGATAACTTCGACATTAATGTCGACGAGATGGCTGTATCTGTCGTAGAGAAACTGGAAGGCCCATATCAGAATGTGAAAAAGTTTTTTTCTGAAAACAAAGGAAAGCTTGATGGAGTGATGAAAACAGTAGATAAGATTGTTTCCAAGGCCAAAACGATGCTATCACGTATTGGGATATTTGATTCGGACGACGACTATGACTACAGTGACGAAGACGACGATCTACAGATTAACGACAGCGACCTTGCAGAAATGCGCAAAAAGCTGATGGAACGGTATAGCTAAGGGGTCATATGTATAACATGTTTTGAAAGAAAAGGGTAGGACGAGAGTTAACGATTTACTAACTAAAACTTACATCGCCTACTTCTCTCACTGAATTCATGCGATCGAAATGAAATAAGTATATACTCGGGTAGCTACTCATAGGCCTCTCAACCCACCTATCTTCACTTGTCTCATCAGGAGAAGTGTAGAAGCTGTTGCAAATCCTTTTCAACTTTGTCACAATTGTAACTAATGGTTGCGCTTCATTATCCTGCGTCGCCCTAAACAAAGGTCCATACCCTCTTTCCCGAAGGATATCAAATGTCATGAATAACACTTCATTTTTAGCACCTGCAAAGACAGGACTTTCCAAAATATCCAAAGTCTCGTCAAGAATGAATCTCACTTCCTCACTCTGTAAAGAATCGTCGCCATCGAATTCACAAATGTATTGCGTATAAGAGATAGTATCCAACTTCTCACGAATGCTTTCCATTCCTCCCTCAAACTCATGTAAAGTAACACTCCCCACACTTTGATCATTTTCATTCATAACTTTCCAGTCTGAAAGCTGACATTCAACTACCTTTTGCACATCACTTACCAGATTCTTTAATCCGTGTTGGAAAAAGTATTCTAGTGTCTGCACCAAAACCTCCTTGTGATGCGATCCTTCGACGTGGCATTCTTCCGGCTCTTCATTACTAATACTAGTACTAGTGCTGGTACTACTGCCAAGACTAATACCAGCGCCTCCTTTCAATTCCTGCTCTAATTGATCACGAAATATTTTTCCACCCAACAAATGAATTTGCACCGTGAGGAGTAGGACCAGGATAGAATGTCCATATGCAGTGCTAATCATGCGCGTAATGGATCTTATTTTGATATCATTCCACAAATCCTGCTTGGAAGCCATATCTGCTCCTTGTGCTGCATCAGTGTCAGAGTTATCACTAACATTCTCCGACCTCATTTGCTTCAATAATTTAGTTTGCTTGGAAAAATCAGTCATTGCCTCAATGACAGTCTTGAACGAATTGAGAAACGTGTCAAAGGTGGCTATTGTCTCCCTTTTACATTTCACCAGTTGCTGCTGCCGCCTCTTCATGATAGCTTTCGAAGTGTGCCGCTGATGAGTATGGTACTGTTCATGGTACCTAGGTTCTCCATCTTCACCGATGTTGACATCATCGTCACTTTGGAAGAATTTGTTCCATGCAAAGGATGCGAGTTTGTAAGCGCCATAGACAGCCAGAGCTTTTGTAGCGGCGGAAACAATTGGCGTTGACTTGTTTCTGTTTCTTCTTTGACGGTTCATGGCAAGCAAGGAGCAAGATTGCTGTATCGCTATAGCTATATGTCCTTTATCCAAGGGATTCAGTGATCAAAAATGTATTGAATGTATGTGCAATGCAGGAACCGAGCCTCAAGAGTCAAGCGGAGTGTCAAGACGGAGTGAATGTAGAATGAAGAATGAACCAGTTCTGCTAAAACTTTTGTCAGGGCATTTGGGATGGAAAAATTTCCGCGCCACACAGTAATAAAAATTTAATTTTAAAATACAATAGTACTACTACTACGGTACTGTTGTAGTCGGCATTAGATTGAACCGCTGCTATTGGTGACAAAACGCTTTAAAAGAAAGGTTGGTTTGAGCATCTTTATAATAAAAAACTTCTTCCTCTCTAGCTAGAGATATTATGATTCAAAGATATCAGTGCCGTACGGATTGTGGATTTGCGCAAAGCAATTTGCAATAAAAATATTTGCCTCGACTGTGAATCGAACACAGGGCCTCAAGATCTTCAGTCTTGCGCTCTCCCAACTGAGCTATCGAGGCATTCCTGGCCAAATTGCTCATATCTTAAATTAATATGAGTAGCAATTATACAATCAGTAAAGAAGAAGCAAGAAGCTTCCACAAAAACAAACGGATGGCTACAAAGAGGCCGGTCGATCCTCAAAGTGCAACAAAAAGCAGGAGGCTCCTATCAAGATTATGGAACTTTTGAATAACGCAATAAAGACAAGAAGCCAATCCCTGTCATAAGCAAATTTACTCAACTCATCAATAATAATGACAGCAACTAAGCAAATATCTTCCCGTCTTTCTCGTAGAAGAGAGGAACCATCGGAAGATTTGGAATGGGAAGAATGGGATGGTAAATCACCCTTTCATCATCACTGCATCGCGGGATCGATTGCTGGCGTGGCAGAGCATACACTTCTCTATCCCGTCGATACTGTCAAAACACACATGCAAGCTTATTGTTCAACGTGTCCTAACAATCCAGTCAATATGAGCATATCAGATAAAGCAACGAAGGCGGTTTGCGTAGGCCCTGTTTCAAAACATGCTCCACCCATCTCTAACTCTGCTTCTTCAGCTCTGGGTATGTGGTCCACAATGAGGAACCTCATTCAACATGGTCACGCGCAGGGACATTCTACACAACCTTTTGTGACACATACAAATAAAGCCTTAGTATCACCAAAGGGTGCACGTCAAACTGCAACCCTTTCTGCACCGCCAGCTACTGCTATTAATGTAGGTACTTTTGATACTAAAATATCAAAAGGGTATACTAGACTATGGAGAGGGGTTACTACAATGACCACAGGGTGCGTCCCGGCCCACGCACTATATTTTTCATCTTATGAATTTATAAAAGCTTCACTTAGTATTACTACCATTAATCCCGATACTGGAGCGAGTCATACTCATCTAGGAACTGCAGGTGCCAGCGCCGCTGGGGCTGTATCAACTTTCTTTCATGATTTAGTCATGACGCCAATGGATACAGTTAAGCAGAGGATGCAACTCGGTCATTATAAGAGTATGGGACATGCGTTCAAGCACATATCACATCACGAAGGATGGGCTGGTCTCTATAGAAGTTTTGGTGTCACCATCTTGACAAATTTACCTTATGGCATGGTGATGGTTAGCACCAATGAATTTCTCAGGGATACCCTTCTGGACTGGAAGGCCGGGAATAAGGAGCATAGTAATGTGCTAGATATACAAACTACTATACTTGCTGGGTGTGGTGCAGGCGCTTTGGCATCGGCAGCCACTGCTCCTCTTGATCGTGTAAAGACAAGGCTGCAAACGCAGAATTTCGCGAATGCACAGCCGATTCATCAAGATGCGGTCAAGGCTTGTCCGAAGGCTGTTCAGTCAAAGTTAAAGTATAATGGCCTTGTTGATGCGTTCCAGACTATTGTCAAGGAAGAAGGGTTTGTTGGTCTCTGGCGAGGTCTAGTTCCGAGAATGATGACACACACGCCAGCAGTTGCCATAAGTTGGACTGCGTATGAAACCGCTAAGAAATGGTTGTCCGCAAGCGCATGAAGGTGGTGAAATATTCAATATAGAGTGAAACATATTTAGAAAATTCTCATATGCTAGCAACGAGATCGTTTTCTGAATTAAAGAAGATTGCTGATTACAGTGCGTTACATATGATGGGAGTTGTGTTGCCATAACACACATTTAGGGCAGTTCCGAGTGCTTCACGGAGTAAGGCAGCATGGTTGCTTGCATGCGATCAGAAATTCTAGAGCACCAGCACTTGATAGTATCGTGGTAGCGTTTGTCTCGAACGACCATACTGAGCGAGGTTTAAAGCTAAATACTTCTTTTGCTTCCTTCTCTCTAGAGAGATACTATTTAAAATAGAAAATTAACCTGGAGTAGATCTCATTTTCTATTCTGCAACACCTCCGTCGAAATCCTCTTTTAAAATTCATCATCACAGTTTATTTTCTCACGTTGGTATCTGCAACTAGGAGTGCTGTGCATAAGACAATGTAATACATTACGAGTACAGTGTTGTATAATTATCAAGCCAAACATGGATCAGTTATCAATTGAGTTTCATGTGATTAATACCCCATGATTGAGGTCAACAAATTTTTAATTGGAATAGTTTAGTTGTTGGTGAAAAGGTACCATGCTGTTGACGACATTATTCGGTCAATTATTTAGTACTCGCTCTAGCATCAAGTTCAACTGCCAGAAAGTGTGTTACTAGTGGCAAGACAGCTCATTTCTTCTGCGTGTCCTCTGCGGCTTCCTTAGCTTTCTCATTTGCGAGGAATCTATTTTGCATTTCAATTTCACTTTCGCTCTTTTCGTTTTTATTGTCGTACTTCAAATTTTTTTCACCGTGCAATTTTTTGAACAAAAACGCTCTTGCGCCCTTGCTCCAATCGCTGTTGAGCATTCCATAAATAACAGAATCTCTATTCGATTCCTTGATGATTCTATCCTTGGGTATCAAACCTTCTTGAGTAAAACCAAGCCTTCCAGACAGCTTCTTCCCTCTGGTATCCATGCTGTCAACAGATAGCTCAACACGCCGATACCCAATTGAAAAAAGTCGATCAATCAACATGAAGCAACCTTCAATAGGCTCAACTGTGCCTTCACTACTAGGCTTCACAATGGGCAATTCGATATTAATAGAAAGTTTTTCAGGGTCATCATTGGTCAAAAATAAAACTCCAACCATGTTCCCTGTCAAATTCTCAACAATCGCGAATCCGGCCTCGTTCATTTTTCTCTGAAACACAAAAGATTTGTGCATTTCCGCAGGTGTATTGAACGATCCTTCGGGATGAAAGGCCCAAACTTCATTGGGATCGAATCCCTTATTTTCCTTATAGACGTCTCCACACGTCATGGCAAAGAATTTATCAAGATGCCGCCCAGGTTCGAGGGGTTCAAGACGAACAGTGCGCCCAACAATATCACCTGGTCGTTCCAGCCAATGCTCTCTGTATGTTTTCTCAGTACCATGATTAACACAAGTGACGGCTTCGTATATGCGAGCATAGGAGCGCCGATACGATGCACTTGAATAAGTTCCACATCCTGCGCTAGCACGGGCATAAGCTTCAAAACGTGCTTCTGGCATTCCAGAGATAATATCTCCTGTCAGTGGTGAATGGCACAGATAAGATGAGCATGTACATCATTATATTATACTATCTACAGAATTTATATGTACATATATTCTGCAAAGTAACTCACCACCAGGCCTATCCTGACACCTGCGGTAAGCCATAATATAATTCTTTTCGTATCCGTCAGGTAGGAGTTCCTTGAGCTTGTCATTCTTGATCTTTCTCTCAGCTTCGTTTTCACTGGTAAGATTTTCTGTCACTAGCTTCGCCTTTGCAATATCCGGAGCCACATTTACCAACATTTTACATAATGGCGTCATTTTATCTGTTTTTGCGGGAGTAGGGTATTTTTCCAAGAGACGCTCTTGAGCTTCCAAAAGTCTTTTCAGCAAAAGAGGACGGGTGACCCTCTCTTCAATTGCATCAGGGATTGATGCTCCACCTGTCTGAGATTGTTCTGTCATCCGCTTGAAGCTTCCTCCCATGACAAGTAGAGTCAATACAGTGGCAACAGTGATTGTGAATGTCATGCATCCGAACATGATTCCATACTTTTGTGCAGTTGGAAGATTGTCTATCCCAAAGACAGCCAGGATGCCGTTCAAGTCTTTTATTTCTTTGAGGAAAGATAGCGCTCCAAAGATCTTTTCGAAGTCCGTAACATCAGATTTGCTCATCTTGGACTGAACTATGAGCGATGAAGGATTCAATGTAAGGTATGAATAGATGGAAGATGGTGGGTTTCACAACAAGGTAGGTATGTCTCTAGATGTGTAGTCCCCACCACTGAGCACTGAGCAATAGTGAGCGCAGAGCGCAGTGTGGCAGGTGGCAGGTAGCGCATTGTGAAACAATGACTCTCATAACCTATACATTATACAACAGTAACAGATTTAAATATATATTTAGCGCGCGAACAAATAATATAATCTGGAATCCATCCATCCATCCAAAAGTCAAAAGGACAACATCAATCATCAACAACAACATCAAAATCACAAAAACTTAGACAATAGTTATTGTTAAACTCATCACACAAGAGCCATACAACAATATCCAATATCCAATATCCACCTATACAATTCATTAGCCTTTATTCCACAATTCATCTCAATGTGCGAATTCTGTTCCTTTGGTCCTAATTCAAAAAACACAGACCGCGACAGCACCAACCCCGTATTTTCAGGATTCTTCTCCGCTGACGCCATTGAAGCAGCAGTCCGAAAAACCACTGAACAGCAGCAGCAAAATAGACGCAACCGAAGAGCCCAGATACAAGAAGACGTGGATGATAATGATCAACTTCGAAACAATAGCGGGATTCCTTTGGAATGTTCAGGGAGCGCAGATGATGATGAGGAAGAGGAAGAAGAGGAGGACGATGATGGTACCTAGCAGTACTTGTAGTACGCACAAGAGCTCATTTGCTCCCACCGCAGTTGCTTCTGTGCATGGGGTCTCATCACTGCAGTGGAAGACATCATGCAGGCCAACGACTCTGTTGAAATCTTCAAATTCTGATGCAATTGTATCCGAAAACCTGGAACCCAGGACAGATGATCCGAACGTTTTTAATTTTCCATCATCCGTATTTCCAGAGTATCAACCGCTACCCTTTCTCGTCAAGACCATGATTGGATTCATATCTCTCTTGACCTGGTCAATAATTACTCCGGTTGCTTCTATTTTCACTTCCAAGAATCCATTTCATAGCAAAAACCTTAAATTCCTACTCAAGTCATTGGCATCTTTCTTCATCTCCGCCACGTTGATACAAGATATATTCTGCGCCCCCAGTCGGATTGATACGACAACATTAGCGCAAAATAATTGGTTGCCATCCAAACTCTCATCCTATTCCATTGTTAGCACGAGCATATCACCTCAAGTTGTTCACGATGGGCTGCAACGGGATATGGACCCAATTGGAGTTCATTTTCTCGAATACAAAAATGAAGGTCATGAGCCAGATCACGAATATCAATTTGATGCCATTCATTTTAATCATGGCTTTGGTGCATCATCCCTGTCGTGGTTGCCCGTTATTCCCTCTCTTACTGAAAGGCTCGGGGGCAGAGTCGGTATGGCGCATGATGCGCCTGGATTTGGTTTCACTGATAAACCTCTATCCAGTGGAAGGACGAAAGGACTCGTGCCTTACAGCTCTGCTGGAAGTGCTGCTATCGGAAACGCATTGTTGAAGAGTAAAATGGACATTGGTAAGAAGAAGAAAGTTGTTCTCTTTGGACATTCCATGGGATGTGCGAGTACTTTGAAAATGGCGTTGGGGCTGCCTTCTGATATTGAAAAGACTATTGTTCTTGTTGCACCTGCCCTTGTTGGAGAAATTCCAAATGATAACAGCCAAGCAAAATCAGTTAGTGTGTCACCTGCGTTGAAAGTGAAACAGACTGTAGAGCAAGTTACTAATAGTCAACCTTCCAGCATTCGAAAATTCTTTGGAGCAGGTATTGCAGCGTTGAGGAGGGTCATTCTTGATCCAGTCATTATGTACATTTTGCGCCGTGCTGTCGGCAGGCCAGGCTTTTGGAAAAAGGGCCTGAAACTAGCATGGGGTAATCCGAGTCTCCTGAGTGATACAGACGCAATGAGATTTCAGTGGCCCTCCATCGGTCTCGGTTGGGAAAGTGGACTGTTATCATTTACAAGGTCAAGAATTGCTTCCACTTGTCCTTACCATGGCGGAGAGGTAAAACTGCTTTCTGATGTCCTGAATATGCCGCTAACGAAAGTAGTAATTATTCAAGGAATTGATGATCCTATAGTTCCTTTGAGCATGACAAAAAAGATTGTTGATCACTTTGAAGATCGGATTTCTTTCATCCCTCTTCCTGGGCAAGGCCACGATCCTTTCGAGGAAGAAGTAGAAGAATTTGTAGATTGCGTCGTGCATGAAATTCAAAAATCGTAATAAGAATGAGTTTATTATCTCTAGGTGATTCATTTTCGTTTTGACAGCACTTTTTCAACCTCTAGAGCCAACTCCTCAACGTCGTTGTCGTCCACTTTCCGTGATGAGCGAGCGCATGCAATTTCCTTGGTGGCTAATTGTTTTTTTTTCCGTTGTTGAAATTTGATTTCAGTCATTCGATCAAGTTCTTTCAGGGTTGGCAGGCAAATTTTCTTCTCTTCAAATATAGGAATCTCCAAGGGTTGTCTTTTGTCAAGTGAGGGAATGTCTTGGAATGCAACACAGTCATCCTGGTTCTGGACAAGCTCATTTGGAAGTTGCATATTGTTATAAGCAAGGCAGCATATTATGCACTTTGCGGGCTACTAAAAATAGCATCGCCTTTCCCGAACGATGATAAACCACGCGCAAACGTGATCCCATTTGACCAGCAATGAAGCTTCAATTGTGAACGCATTCAAAACGATTCCAGCAAATCTGTAGCTGCAATAAGACCGGATTCGAGGGCGGCCTGGGTTGTAGCACATGTTTTGACATTGGTATGCTCACCAGCGAAAAATATTGTTTCTGCAATACTCTTTTTTATATCATGCCGGCACGTCTGTATTATCTTAGTGCCATTGTCGTTGTGAATTTCCCAGCCAGCACCAATTGAAGGTGAAGAATATAAACCCCCAGAAAACTCATCTGCGCTCCAGTCGTAAAGATCAAAAGCTGAACAAGTAGGGTTGGAATGAAGGAATAAACTTTCATCTTCTTCGTCTTTGAACATTTCACAAAGTTGACGCAAGAAAAGTTCACAGGCGCTATCTTTACTTTTTGATAATAGTCTGTCCCTGGTTTCAGCCACAACAAAACCAGTTAGGAAAATAGTTTCTTTGTTTCTATTGAGCCATACCTGAGAAAACAGCTGATCAGGACAATAGTATAGATCTGTTGCCTCAAATATGTGAGATGGTCGCACATCAACACCTTTCCGAAGCAGAATATGTGCTTTCATTCCGGAAAACATGTTAACCTTATCAATCGCAATCTTCTTCTCTACCGGGAGACAAAAATCACCTGAAAATGATATCGTGTTGTGTTTTAGAAGTGACAAGGGGATGGTAACAATCACTTTGTCACAGTCGAAATATGCACCAAGTCCTGTGGATAGACGTGCTTTCTTCGTACCCTCCACATTCTTCGCATTGTCGATAGCGACTATGGGTGTCGAGAGATAAATTGATATTTTTGCTCGGCATTTGCCTTGTTCGAAACGTTCGTTGTTTCGGTCAATTGCACCTAGAAAATACTCAATCAACTCTACAAAAGAGGATTTTGTGCGAAAATTACTTTCGGAGTAATCCCAGCTATTCCCAAACTATTCAGTGAGATATCTACATTGACAGCAATGGACGTGTAAAAAAATACTCACCTAAGCTCTTCTCTGCTACCTTCGTTGATTCCATAGCATGCATTTGAAGATCCAGCAGTTTTTGCAAAGACCGAATCAATGATTGATTTCACAATTGCTACATCTTTCGAAGAATTCCCATTCATCTCCAAGTCTACAAAATCAGATAGATTACCATCAGGAGGGATACATGATTCTTCTGTTTCCAGAAATTTTTCTCCAATCGCATATATCTTATCCCAAACCTTAAACGCCTGAGCAATAAGTGTTTCGTAGTGCTCAATAGAATCGCCCTGATTACGTATATTCCAGCACTTTCCTTGCCCAAAAATCTTGACGATGCCCGTCTTTCGTTGATTTACAGTCAAGGATAGTGTTGACGCTCTTGACGTGAAGCTATTGCTTGAAGGGTATTCATCCTTGGAGCAAAGATCGAACGTCTCTTCGACGATCCAATCGTTTTCCTCAATTATATCATTGACAGCACTGCCTACTCCATGCACAAACTCTGCCCCCAACGGGACCGGCCACGGAGCAAACGTTTTGTATCTATCAGCCAATTCTTGTGTAGCATATTGCACATCATTGTTTTCAGTAAGAACGGTCTTGATTCGTCCTCCAACCATGTCACTTGCCTCTATGAGCCGTATATTTAGAGGTGAAGTTGCATTTTTTGCCATTTCAATTGCAGCTGCCAACCCTGCAATTCCAGCACCAATCACACAAACTTCTCGTACGTCTGGACTAATATTTTCTTGATCGCAATCATACATTTTTCTATTTTTGACGATAACATCATTCCATGGTAGTCCACGATTAATGATGGAAGTTGGATGCTTCTGAAGAAACCACTGATTGATTTTGCAAAAAGGCAAATCGTCAAGAAATATCTCGTCTGCGTAACCAAAAACTGACTTAGCAAAGTCAGCTACAAAGTCAAATGGAATAGAGCTGGATATATACCAGTTCGGGAACCAAGGTTTGGTTTCATCAGTACCTTGGTACGCTAACAGTATAGAATCTTCAAATGTATCCATTTCTGTTCCGAGCGGTGGTTGGACATACGGGAAATCGACTGATCTGTACCCTAAAGAAAATAGCGCTCGGTGCCTGTTCCGAATCTCCACTTTCGTGGCATCGCCTGCATCCACTGTGTTTGTTTCTGCCAGTATTGCTTTTATTCTGCGTACAGGTAACATTCCTTTTTGTTCATAGTAGCATTGACAATGAAGTTGCTTCAGTGCATCGACTGCGATAGGGTGCAATGCTTTCATAATTCCATTCTTTTGAAAAGACTTTGCAGTGGTAACGTAAGAAACCAATCCAACTTCGGCTTGTTTGTAGTACTCAAAAGCTACCCCTGCGAGGATTAGTGGCTGGTTGGATTCTGTCATGTCACCGGTAGAGAAAGTATCACACAAGCACAATATTAGATCCATCTCTGGACCTTGCTTTGCTTCTTCATCATGATTTGATATTTCTAAAGGATCAAGGCAATAAATCCAATCAATAAGCTCATCTCTTTCATTTTCCAAAGGGAAGTGGGGGATCATTTGCTCATCATAAAATCTAGTCAAGATATCGAGTGAATAGCTCTGTTTCATAGAATGGATTCTCAGGGATGACAAGTCGAGATTACAAGTAGTATCGGAGGCAAGACTTCCGCTTTTCAGGTTATCCAAGGCTTTTCGGGCCATTGAAGTATTTATCGGATCATATTCTGTCATCATTCGCAATGATGATAAAGAAACAACTGGAATAAGTAATACAATAAACAAGATGGTACCTGTACAAGTTGGCTTTAGATGTGAATATTGGGTTTGCATTACCACTTTTATTGGTGTTGATGGTGGTGGCGGGTTGGTTGTCGGGTTGTGGGTTGTGGTTTGTCTCTAACAGCTAACAGACCGGCGGTCGGTATGGATTTACAAAAGGGCAATAATAAATTTTGAAAATACATCAATTTCCATGTTTAAACTCGTTTGAATGCAATTACTGTATTATTATATATTCTTGACGGAGGAAGTTCATCAACCTAATCACAAAGTATTACAGAGAAGAGGTTCAAAGTAATACTTTGTGATTAGATTGATGAACTTCCTCCGTCAAGAGATTTTTTTCATACCACCTTATACTACTACTGTTGTGTCGGCATGCTGCGTTTCCTACAAAACTGTGCGTTGAAAATCCTTCAAATTTCTATCATCGTATAATTCCTCACTGATGAAATGAACAATATAATCTTTGAAGAAGTTTACTCAAACTGTGCTATTATTACCTTGTTACTGTTACTATTACTGCACTAAAGGCATTCTTGATCAACACACACATCCACAAATATATAAAAGCATTTCATTTAAATGCTCTAGCATCAGGAAACCGAAGAACTTGGTTGTTTCATATTTTTACGTCTTCCTTCACAATTTCACGTCAAAGCGTTTTACAGCTACTCCACTCACATACAGACCAGTGCACATACATTCAAATCGTCGATAGTTTCACAAGCACTGACATTCAAAAAAAATTCCATCTTGACGATTTTTTACTTCCCGATTTTGGCGTGCTTCCAGACCCCTCAGCAAAACGCTTAGGCGTACCAAAAAAGTCAACGCAATCGTCGCTAAACTCTTCAGGAATTGATGTTCCATGTGGAGTGAGCGGTTGCTCATCCGCAGGAGACCACTCTGATTTCTTTTTGAAACTTGCCTTTGACTGGATCGACGCAAATGGGAAACTATCAGGTCCACCATCATCATTACCAGAGAAAAGTAAGTTATTCAAGTCACTCTCTAGCTTTGATATTGTTACACTATCATTCTCCTTCCAAGGATTTCGTGCATTCTGTAGTACTCCGTCTCTAAGAGGGGAAGGCCTGTTGTAGTCGTCAAAGTTCTCTTGAAGAGCAGTTGACGATCCAAGTACACTCTCTGCCACGTAGTTAGGGAGTTCGGCATTACGCGACGTTTGCCTCTTGAATGAAGAAGAAGGAGGGTCTAAAATAGCCGTTCGGAAATCATCATATGGTAAATCGTTAAGACTCGGAATATCTTCAGAAAAAGAGAATGTTTGTCCAGTAGACGGGGTCACAGGCTGCCGAAGAAGCAAATGAGAGAGACCACGTTCGCTAAATGGGCTTCTCTGGATTGAGGGAGACAAAGGAAGACCAGCATAATCATACATGTTTCCATCACCGCTAAAACTTGCATTAATCGAGGTCGAGAAGGGTTTATCCTCACACAGATTTGAAAGCGCTGGAGAAGGAAGGCCTGCTGGTATTCTTGTTCGCCCAGTCTCAAACGAAACAGCAGTGTTAAAATCATAATCACCAGCTGATTCGCTAGAAGCATGGAACGATGCGGATCTACCCAAATCGCGCGATGAGGTGGCTGTGTAGATGCCAGATGCATCTGATCCAATATGAGATTCTCCGGCATAACCACTCACCGCACTCACATTGTCAGTATCCGCAGTATAAAAGGAAGAGCGTCCAATCTGCCGATGACAATTCCGTGACATATTGTTCCCCATGTTTGGAACTGGCGCCGATCGCCAAGATTCTGATGAATCAAATCTTTGCCTTGTTAGAATTTCATGAGAATATACTCTCTGGCGGGAGAACTGAGACGAATCGTCTGGAATTGGAGTAGAAGTTACACTTCCACTTTCCTCCGACACTGCGGTCGTCAATCTTGCTTTCGTCATCTCCTTCAACTCTTGCACTGTTAAACCATGAGCAAGATTATGTGGTAGTTTTGCCGGAATCTTTTGTACCTTGAGTGGAACGTAAGGGCTCGTTATTTTTAGACTCCGACTAGTAGTGCTCTTCACGTGATCTTGTGGCTGATGAAAAGGAATAATTAAAAGTTAGTAAAGCGTACGTCATCTGTATTCCAGAAGTACTAATCAAGTAAAAAATTGATGCTGTGCTTACCTTGTGCCCAGACTGGTGACTGTAATGAGCACTCCCTTGAAAAGAAGAAGATGCACTGTAATTACTAGTAGATGCTTCCGAGGAATAAATCGAAGTCGATGAATGTTCAGATTCAAACGAAGAACACTTTTGATACAAAGGATCAGGTGCATGACCATGGGGTTGAGGCTGAGTGGAATGGACGCTCAGATTTACATTCACATTGACTTGTTCATTGGAGGAATGGCTTGGCAAAGGCTTCAATTTATGCTGTCGGGCATTCTTTCGCTGCCTACTCTCCTGCTGTTTCGCTAACCTCTCCGCCGTCTGCTGCTTCAGATCCTTTGGGGTTAGAAGAAATGGGCGATGAAAGCAAAGAGTTAGAAAAGTAAGAGATGATTATAGACCAACGACGGGTTTTCAAGTATTTGAAACCTCGGCTGGAGCATGTGAACAACTAATTTAGTAGACACCCAGGGCTTCTTCTTACCTCTATTGTGATACCCTTCCTATTAGAGCTAGACTTTGACTGATCATTCCCCCATCGACTCGATTGAATTGGGTTGCCATTTGGGTTTGGCATGGCTCCCACTTTTGCATTGGGCATTCTGATCTGCCAAGGCACAATTATTCTGTGGTATTGGTGGGGTTGATATAAAATATAGAGTGGTCAAAAGATTTGATGCTTGTTGCTTGTTCGTCGTTGACGCTTGTTCGTCGCCAGCCGTCCCCCGCATTTTTGCTGCTGCAGGCGGCTTGCGAAGCGTGATCGGAAGGAAGGGTCATTTTGTTCCGTATTTTTCGCGGAATTCAATGATGAATCTTCGATTTCTCTATGATAGTAGGATTTTCTCAAG
>Ga0306864_1000282_pt1 | contig 24541 bp, 15 predicted proteins | sample AntRauTorckE5430_FD_190448 | JGI IMG/M metagenome (GOLD analysis project Ga0306864, IMG submission 190448) | Saline lake microbial communities from Rauer Islands, Antarctica - Metagenome Torckler E5 #430 (v2) (version 2) | ecosystem: Environmental > Aquatic > Non-marine Saline and Alkaline >...
CCCAAAAGTGGTTCGATTAAGTTAAAGCAGACTCCGCAATTAATTGCGGAGTCTGCTTTATTTCAATCCCAAAAGTGGTTCGATTAAGTTGTCGGCGAATATGATTGACACGTCAAATAAAGATGTATTTCAATCCCAAAAGTGGTTCGATTAAGTTTTTGGTAAACTTTGCTTATTACGATGCAATAGTAAAATTTCAATCCCAAAAGTGGTTCGATTAAGTTACGAACCCGAACCCACGCCACCGAACCCACCTACATATTTCAATCCCAAAAGTGGTTCGATTAAGTTCCCATCCGACTTTGCCCCTCGCCAAATTTAACGCCGATTTCAATCCCAAAAGTGGTTCGATTAAGTTTAAGAATTTAACAAACAATCAAATTAATTTCGCTTTATTTCAATCCCAAAAGTGGTTCGATTAAGTTAAATATTTTGATTGTTCAATTACAGTTTTTGGTCTGATTTCAATCCCAAAAGTGGTTCGATTAAGTTATCAAAAAGGGGATCCAGGTAGCGGCTTAAAGGTAGATTTCAATCCCAAAAGTGGTTCGATTAAGTTTAAATTTGACATATTGTTTTTGTTTTTAAAGCGTTATTTCAATCCCAAAAGTGGTTCGATTAAGTTGCCGTTATGCTTTAAAATAGCTTTAGAATCGTTTAAATTTCAATCCCAAAAGTGGTTCGATTAAGTTAATAGATAGCGACACGGGCGAAATTGTAGAACCTGATTTCAATCCCAAAAGTGGTTCGATTAAGTTTTTGACGCAATGTCAGCGGCGCTATAATAAGCAATATTTCAATCCCAAAAGTGGTTCGATTAAGTTGTTATTCTATACGACAATATTTATTAATTTATGAAAATTTCAATCCCAAAAGTGGTTCGATTAAGTTCGTTTTCGTAATAATAATTTCATTAGATGTATTAGTATTTCAATCCCAAAAGTGGTTCGATTAAGTTTTCATAAATCCCGACTATCAAAACAGTAATCAAAAAATTTCAATCCCAAAAGTGGTTCGATTAAGTTCAATCGCTATTTTGAAGTTTACATCATTGCAATTGTATTTCAATCCCAAAAGTGGTTCGATTAAGTTGTCTTTTACAAGCGTTGAAAAAATACAATTATTCAGATTTCAATCCCAAAAGTGGTTCGATTAAGTTCGGAAATGCGAACTTAAAAAATTGCGGCGTAAAATTATTTCAATCCCAAAAGTGGTTCGATTAAGTTTGTTTCATTAGCAGCTGGTAATAATTCGACAATAAAATTTCAATCCCAAAAGTGGTTCGATTAAGTTACCCACGCCACCGAACCGAACCCAAACCACCTACATATTTCAATCCCAAAAGTGGTTCGATTAAGTTCGTAAAGGAAAAAGCCGCGCTTTATATGTGTGTTGTATTTCAATCCCAAAAGTGGTTCGATTAAGTTTGAAAATTCAGACTGCTGTTTTTGCGGTATTAATTGATTTCAACCCCAAAAGTGGTTCGATTAAGTTTTAAAATAGATTCTTCTAAAAGTTGTGCTTCTCGCTATTTCAATCCCAAAAGTGGTTCGATTAAGTTTCTGTTAAACTGCAACCAAAAACCGTTTTCCATCAGATTTCAATCCCAAAAGTGGTTCGATTAAGTTCGGACGATGGAACGTTCAGGTAAGAAGATGTCGGCATATTTCAATCCCAAAAGTGGTTCGATTAAGTTACAACGTACCAAGTTAGAATGAGTTTAGCGGTTTTATTTCAATCCCAAAAGTGGTTCGATTAAGTTGCTGTGGGTTTTTTAAAATCGCTTGGGTGTGTGTTTATTTCAATCCCAAAAGTGGTTCGATTAAGTTCCCTGCCATAATATCATTCAAAACCAATTGCAATAAATTTCAATCCCAAAAGTGGTTCGATTAAGTTACCGCCTGTCAAATCGGGTGCAACAAACGCCGCCATATTTCAATCCCAAAAGTGGTTCGATTAAGTTGAAAATTGCATACAACAAAACCCGTAATAAAATGCAATTTCAATCCCAAAAGTGGTTCGATTAAGTTCTGATTTTGTGACATAATTTAGCCGTTCCGAACACTATTTCAATCCCAAAAGTGGTTCGATTAAGTTTCGCAGAGCGAAAAACGCAAAAAAATGTATGAGCGTATTTCAATCCCAAAAGTGGTTCGATTAAGTTAACTAAAAGAAAGATTAAAAATTGAAATCGAAGGGAATTTCAATCCCAAAAGTGGTTCGATTAAGTTTTTAATTCCAATAGGGATTCTGACTTTTCAATCCTTATTTCAATCCCAAAAGTGGTTCGATTAAGTTTATTCCTGCTTATGCGGAAACTATCGACGGTGATGGATTTCAATCCCAAAAGTGGTTCGATTAAGTTAATTGAACGATACTGTTTTAAACAGTACCGTTCAATATTTCAATCCCAAAAGTGGTTCGATTAAGTTTTTCAACTGTGTGTCCGTATGTGCAACGTTAGTGACATTTCAATCCCAAAAGTGGTTCGATTAAGTTTTCGTCGCTTTCTTCGTCTTCCTGTTCTAAAAAATCATTTCAATCCCAAAAGTGGTTCGATTAAGTTATGAAGGAGCAACACAAAAAACATTATACTTTTTTTATTTCAATCCCAAAAGTGGTTCGATTAAGTTTTGTTCTATTATATCCGGATAATTGACTTGTGCTTGATTTCAATCCCAAAAGTGGTTCGATTAAGTTAAACGTATTTCAAGCAATTGAAACGAGCAGCATTTCATTTCAATCCCAAAAGTGGTTCGATTAAGTTTTTACTAAATTTGTCTAGATTACTAATGCTTTGATTATTTCAATCCCAAAAGTGGTTCGATTAAGTTCCTTATAACGCAAGAGGAAATATTTAACCAAGCCGCATTTCAATCCCAAAAGTGGTTCGATTAAGTTTGTCGAACTTCGGTTCGGCAAGTCTTTTTTGGCTTTATTTCAATCCCAAAAGTGGTTCGATTAAGTTATTTTTGCCAGTCCGTCTTCCGCTATCTCTAAAAATATTTCAATCCCAAAAGTGGTTCGATTAAGTTCTTAAAAAAGATGAACACCATAAACATTGAACAACTATTTCAATCCCAAAAGTGGTTCGATTAAGTTGTCTATGAAACCACACGAAAAGATAAAGATTATCTAATTTCAATCCCAAAAGTGGTTCGATTAAGTTAACTGTATATGCAAACGAATTAGAAAACGAAGTAAGATTTCAATCCCAAAAGTGGTTCGATTAAGTTTCGTACCTATTAAAACCCGCACCGCTCAAAACGTTGATTTCAATCCCAAAAGTGGTTCGATTAAGTTATTGCGGCTGCTATCGAGGGCAAAGAAGTAGATATTATTTCAATCCCAAAAGTGGTTCGATTAAGTTAATACAAAACTCGTATTTGTTTATCCGACTTTGTAATTTCAATCCCAAAAGTGGTTCGATTAAGTTCTGTTCCGTCAAGGTTTATATAAATTTCGTTCCTTTATTTCAATCCCAAAAGTGGTTCGATTAAGTTGGAGCTGAAACGTTAGCAACTTTACCGTTAAAAGAATTTCAATCCCAAAAGTGGTTCGATTAAGTTTAGCAACGATTATTCAATGAATAGTTACTGAATAGTATTTCAATCCCAAAAGTGGTTCGATTAAGTTGAGGAACAGACAGTACGATTACAGATGAGTTTTCAGATTTCAATCCCAAAAGTGGTTCGATTAAGTTTATCAAATACAGTTTTTCCAATCCTAAAGTTAGATTATTTCAATCCCAAAAGTGGTTCGATTAAGTTTTTATTCCTTTTTCAAGGAATGGTTAAACCATGTTTATTTCAATCCCAAAAGTGGTTCAATTAAGTTTTTATCATTGACTGAAGAAACCTACGACCCAGTTAGATTTCAATCCCAAAAGTGGTTCGATTAAGTTTTTGAAAAAAGATTCGGAATCCTTAACTATTATTGAATTTCAATCCCAAAAGTGGTTCGATTAAGTTAAGTGGCAAAGCCATCTTTGCATCCATTTTCTCCATATTTCAATCCCAAAAGTGGTTCGATTAAGTTATTCCAACCATTGTCGCCCAACGAAAAATCACCGTATTTCAATCCCAAAAGTGGTTCGATTAAGTTTGCAATACAAGATACCAGCTGAAATAACACTGGCACATTTCAATCCCAAAAGTGGTTCGATTAAGTTACGAAAACGATATAAATACCAGAATAGTGACAAATAATTTCAATCCCAAAAGTGGTTCGATTAAGTTAAGGAGCAAAGCAGAAGAACGCATAATTCAAACAATATTTCAATCCCAAAAGTGGTTCGATTAAGTTTAACTCCGATGATAATGAAATATTGAGCTTTTACCAATTTCAATCCCAAAAGTGGTTCGATTAAGTTCCAGCATTAACACCACCCAATGCAAAATCAAAACCATTTCAATCCCAAAAGTGGTTCGATTAAGTTTGCTCAAACGCTTTCGCAGGAAGATGGAATTGATTTATTTCAATCCCAAAAGTGGTTCGATTAAGTTTTCGTGTTTTGCCGCAAGTGTCCGCTCTTTTTTTGTATTTCAATCCCAAAAGTGGTTCGATTAAGTTTTCATTAGATTTATTAGTAGATTTATTAGTAGGTATATTTCAATCCCAAAAGTGGTTCGATTAAGTTCGACTTTATACCATTCGTTGACAACATAGTAAATTCATTTCAATCCCAAAAGTGGTTCGATTAAGTTGGAGGAAAAACGAAGACGGAAGCGAAAGCGAACGTTATTTCAATCCCAAAAGTGGTTCGATTAAGTTATTTCGACAAATTGGAGCAAAGGGAAAAGGACACGGATTTCAATCCCAAAAGTGGTTCGATTAAGTTCGTAGGGACGTTTTATCTACGTTAAGCATTGAAAAATTTCAATCCCAAAAGTGGTTCGATTAAGTTATAGTTTGTCGTCAGGTTCTGAAATTCGAAATGCTTATTTCAATCCCAAAAGTGGTTCGATTAAGTTGTCAAGAATCACCGTTCTGCTAACCTTAAGAATTGAATTTCAATCCCAAAAGTGGTTCGATTAAGTTCATTTCGCTTTGCCATTTCTAATTTAGAAAAAGCATATTTCAATCCCAAAAGTGGTTCGATTAAGTTTTTTTTCGGCACAGGAAATTGGTCAACTTTTATTTTATTTCAATCCCAAAAGTGGTTCGATTAAGTTCGGTGTGTTCTTAGAGGTTGCAAAAGATGGAGTTTTATTTCAATCCCAAAAGTGGTTCGATTAAGTTTTGCGTTTTTTTGTTGTTGGAAATGCTTAGTTTTTTATTTCAATCCCAAAAGTGGTTCGATTAAGTTAATTCAGCCGCACTATAATAAGCAATCGGTAAGCCGATTTCAATCCCAAAAGTGGTTCGATTAAGTTTATACTTTCTTTATCCTTTGTATCCTTAATAACGTTATTTCAATCCCAAAAGTGGTTCGATTAAGTTCTGCCTTTTTCAGACCGTGACACCACCCTTTGTAATATTTCAATCCCAAAAGTGGTTCGATTAAGTTTGATTGTGTCGATGCCTGACGTTGAATTTTTCGAGAATTTCAATCCCAAAAGTGGTTCGATTAAGTTCTTGAAATTTACGATTGGAAACTCGATACAACGGATATTTCAATCCCAAAAGTGGTTCGATTAAGTTCAAAAACTGAAACATCAAATGTCAATTTATGGTTAAATTTCAATCCCAAAAGTGGTTCGATTAAGTTGAGCCAATTATTTTTGCCACAATCCAATAAAAGAATATTTCAATCCCAAAAGTGGTTCGATTAAGTTGACCTGTGAAGGAATTGCATCGACCTGCAAAAATTCATTTCAATCCCAAAAGTGGTTCGATTAAGTTTTTAGCAGTGATTTCGCTATAATGTTAATGATAATATTTCAATCCCAAAAGTGGTTCGATTAAGTTAGTAGCTTTTCAATGGCAGGGAATAGGGATAAAGATATTTCAATCCCAAAAGTGGTTCGATTAAGTTTAACAAGTCGCAATTTTTTTGAATCAATTGCAATTTATTTCAATCCCAAAAGTGGTTCGATTAAGTTATTATTAAAGTCTTTGCGTAAGGTTTTTAAGGCAAATTTCAATCCCAAAAGTGGTTCGATTAAGTTATTCGCAATTAGTATGGCAAAAGGCGTAAACGAGCAATTTCAATCCCAAAAGTGGTTCGATTAAGTTAACTATTTAGAGTTTGATCCTAACTTACCGTACAAATTTCAATCCCAAAAGTGGTTCGATTAAGTTTGCGGATTTAGATAAGTTTGTAGAAAATATTTGGAAATTTCAATCCCAAAAGTGGTTCGATTAAGTTCCGCTGCCAAATTTTACACCGTGCGAAGCTATGTTATTTCAATCCCAAAAGTGGTTCGATTAAGTTCGCTGGTGTTCGTGCATTGATTTCAAACAATTGCATATTTCAATCCCAAAAGTGGTTCGATTAAGTTAGACTGACATTACGGTTTGTACAAAAGCTTTGACAAATTTCAATCCCAAAAGTGGTTCGATTAAGTTACGAAAACTTTTGCTTTGTAGGCGAGAAACATAGCAATTTCAATCCCAAAAGTGGTTCGATTAAGTTCTCAAAAATCCTTTTATTAGTTTTCGAGGCAGGTAAATTTCAATCCCAAAAGTGGTTCGATTAAGTTGTCACTTGCTATTAAGCATTTTAAGCCGTAACCGCTATTTCAATCCCAAAAGTGGTTCGATTAAGTTTCTTTTAATTCGTTTGTTCGCTCCCTGTGTTGTCATATTTCAATCCCAAAAGTGGTTCGATTAAGTTTTATAGTAACAACGATAATCGTATAACGAAAATCGTATTTCAATCCCAAAAGTGGTTCGATTAAGTTAATTCGATGTATTAAGCTGCTATAATTAACCGCAAATTTCAATCCCAAAAGTGGTTCGATTAAGTTAAACGGATTTAATAAAGAAATACGGATATAAAGCAAATTTCAATCCCAAAAGTGGTTCGATTAAGTTTATTTCAGAATGTATTAAATCTATTGTATTACCGTAATTTCAATCCCAAAAGTGGTTCGATTAAGTTAATTTGTTGTGCTGGTGTCATTTGCAAAAAAATCTAATTTCAATCCCAAAAGTGGTTCGATTAAGTTAGCAAAACACCCATTGGGCAAAGTTTACGAGCTCAAATTTCAATCCCAAAAGTGGTTCGATTAAGTTCTGTAATATCGTTCTGTAAATCTTCTAAATCAATAATTTCAATCCCAAAAGTGGTTCGATTAAGTTGACATTGGCCTCGTCCATCATCCAACTACGCAACGTATTTCAATCCCAAAAGTGGTTCGATTAAGTTGAAACCAGAGTATGCCATAGCAACGACCGTAATCAATTTCAATCCCAAAAGTGGTTCGATTAAGTTCAAACACATAGCAGCCGCTTTAAAACGTCTTAAAATATTTCAATCCCAAAAGTGGTTCGATTAAGTTAAAAAAGCCGAAGCCGAACCACATAGCTACCTCCATATTTCAATCCCAAAAGTGGTTCGATTAAGTTCGGCTGTTTACAGTTAGATATTGATTTTAAATTTGCATTTCAATCCCAAAAGTGGTTCGATTAAGTTTTATTAGATTTATTAGTAGAAGTATTAGTAGGTATATTTCAATCCCAAAAGTGGTTCGATTAAGTTTTCAAGGCACTATATAATTATAATATCGAACAACAGATTTCAATCCCAAAAGTGGTTCGATTAAGTTGGTGAAACGGACTGGAAAAATATCAATTATTTATGTATTTCAATCCCAAAAGTGGTTCGATTAAGTTTATGATGAATTTGAAAGTAAAAAAGCTACGATTGAATTTCAATCCCAAAAGTGGTTCGATTAAGTTATTATTTTTTTCAATTTCAATAAATTGTCGCATTTTATTTCAATCCCAAAAGTGGTTCGATTAAGTTTGGTACGAAATAGAAGTAAAAGGGGCGGCGGCGGTATTTCAATCCCAAAAGTGGTTCGATTAAGTTCTCAAAAAATCAATGCTGCACAAACTATTTTTGGTAATTTCAATCCCAAAAGTGGTTCGATTAAGTTTTTTATATCCTTACTTGTAATTCCTTTCGCTACCGTATTTCAATCCCAAAAGTGGTTCGATTAAGTTCTGCCAAATTTATGATGTTAATTTGATTTTGAGTTAATTTCAATCCCAAAAGTGGTTCGATTAAGTTAACGACTTTTTAATAAAACAAGCCGTTTCAATGCAAATTTCAATCCCAAAAGTGGTTCGATTAAGTTGCTGACTTAGCATCTACTCAATTAGATGCTGTCAATATTTCAATCCCAAAAGTGGTTCGATTAAGTTTGTTGGTTCGGGTTCGGGTTGCTCCTCCATTGCAGGATTTCAATCCCAAAAGTGGTTCGATTAAGTTAGAACGGAGTTAGTAATATAATAGAGTTTCCTTACTATTTCAATCCCAAAAGTGGTTCGATTAAGTTACCCATTGCACGACCTGTAAATCCACCACCTGCCATATTTCAATCCCAAAAGTGGTTCGATTAAGTTTAGGTTATTCAATCTTAGGTGGCGCGGCTGGTCAATATTTCAATCCCAAAAGTGGTTCGATTAAGTTTTTAATTTTTGATGGCACTGTGTCAATCAAAATACGATTTCAATCCCAAAAGTGGTTCGATTAAGTTCAGATGACATTCTTTTTTATAGAAAGAGTTTTATCTATTTCAATCCCAAAAGTGGTTCGATTAAGTTCATCCGAACCATCCGAACCATCCGAACACCTGCAAATTTCAATCCCAAAAGTGGTTCGATTAAGTTAATAAGTATGTTTACGAACGACACTCATTTTTATGGATTTCAATCCCAAAAGTGGTTCGATTAAGTTTTTAGTAAGTATGAAGCAAGTAGTTTAGGGCGTTTAATTTCAATCCCAAAAGTGGTTCGATTAAGTTTAATTTTTCGGGACGTTCAAAAACGACTTTGATATTATTTCAATCCCAAAAGTGGTTCGATTAAGTTTATCGGCATCAGCATTTTAATAATGAAGTGCTGACTATTTCAATCCCAAAAGTGGTTCGATTAAGTTCGGATGAAACCGCAAAGCTGCAAAAGAAACGGGTGTATTTCAATCCCAAAAGTGGTTCGATTAAGTTCACGAACCCGAACCGAACCACACAAACCACCTGCAAATTTCAATCCCAAAAGTGGTTCGATTAAGTTTCGGGACATAACTGGCAGCAATACGCTAAAATTCAAATTTCAATCCCAAAAGTGGTTCGATTAAGTTGTGGTTGGCTCGTACAATTGACTGTTTCATTCCCTCATTTCAATCCCAAAAGTGGTTCGATTAAGTTATCTACTTTGGCAGGTAATTTATCACCCACATTTAAATTTCAATCCCAAAAGTGGTTCGATTAAGTTTTCATTTTGGACTTCTAATAAAACGACAATGACATTATTTCAATCCCAAAAGTGGTTCGATTAAGTTTGTTCGCTTGTTTCTTTATTGCGATTGTAACCGATTATTTCAATCCCAAAAGTGGTTCGATTAAGTTTTTTGCCGCAATGTCAGCCGCACTATAGTATGCGATATTTCAATCCCAAAAGTGGTTCGATTAAGTTAACTTGCCGCAAAACCGATTAAAACGCTATCAATAAATTTCAATCCCAAAAGTGGTTCGATTAAGTTCGCCTAACGAATCGATATTAAAAATAACGCTTTGTTATTTCAATCCCAAAAGTGGTTCGATTAAGTTCAAAAATCTATAATACTTCGCAGGTCGTTTTTAATATTTCAATCCCAAAAGTGGTTCGATTAAGTTTGCTTAACTTTTAGTTAAACATCGTACATTTTTTGGATTTCAATCCCAAAAGTGGTTCGATTAAGTTTTAGATAAGGCGAGTTTTAACAATATCGAAAGTTTAATTTCAATCCCAAAAGTGGTTCGATTAAGTTTCGGATGGTTCGGATGGTTGGATGGTTTACCATTGCATTTCAATCCCAAAAGTGGTTCGATTAAGTTTGCTTGACCGTTGTTATCAAAAGTTTCATTGCCCTATTTCAATCCCAAAAGTGGTTCGATTAAGTTCTGCTGCAAAAAGCAACAAAACAATACCCAAATATAGCATTTGCAACGACAGAAAACACTAATTCCGAGTAAAAAAATACAAAAAAAACTTCGACCTCCGGTAATACGATTTACCCCAAGGGTCGAGTTTCTTATAAATTCCAAAATGTCAAGGAACTATACATAATGTAAATCAAAATATATAAAAATCAACCTCAAAAAACAAAGGTCGAAACCAATATTAAATTTTCCATGTCACAAAATTGCAAAAAATAGACCCACCCTAAATTACCACACCTTACAACCTAAAAAAGGTTGGATTTGAGCAACTATAGGTTATACCTGTGGAAAAACTACAAAAAATCCGAAATCTCATTTCGTTCCACACCAACCACCTCCTTATACAAACGCTTCTCCTGATGCGTCGAAAAAATAATCACACTATCATACGACTCATCCATAATTTCCTTCATCTCAGACTTCAACTTCAGCAGCTTAAAAGGCGTAATTTCCCCCTCAAAAACCGAATTCTGAATCCAAGTTAAATAACGCCGACACAACTTCAACATTTTGCCAACACGCTTCTCCCCACAATCGTAAACCAAAATTACATACATAAAACCATTTTTAGACACGAATTACGCTAATTATTTTTTTTCGTGTAATTCGCAAAAATTCGTATCAAAAAAAATTAAACCTGCTTATTCAACGAAAACGGCACATACTCCTCACCAGTCAACAAAAACCTCGACAACTTATGACACTCATACTTCACCGCCGTCCGATAACTCACACTCTTATTCATTCGCTGATGCTTAAACGTCTCCCTCAACCGCTCCTCATACGCCTGAATAAACACCTTACGACCCAAATCACTCAACCAAATCCCATTCAAATGCTTATCAAAATGCTGCAACCGCAACTGCTTCTTATTAATCAAACTAAAAATCGTCCGATCCACCAATATCGGCTTAAAAATCTCCGCCAAATCCAACGCCAACGAATAACGCATTGCACCAGGTTCATGCAAAAAACTAATCGTCGGATTCAACTGCGTATGATAAATCGAATCCAAACACAACGTATAACACATCATATTCCCAAACGAAATCAACGCATTTATCGCATTCTTAGGCGGACGACTACTCCGACCATCCATCACAAAATCATCACCCAAAATCACCTCGTCAAAAGCCGAATAATACGCCTTTCGGACATTTCCCTCAATTCCCATCAATGTCTGCACATCGGCACAACCATCAATCTCAAACTGCAACTCCCCAATCCGAACCATCGACTCACGCACATTTCTATCCTTACGGTAATAATACTTCAACACCTCCACCATCGCCTCCGAAGCCCCCCGAACAAACGACCTCGCCAGAACCATACGCTTATCCAACTCCAAATAAGTCTGCGTTTGCAACACCTGCAACCTCCCCGCCCACAAATAATCCTTAGGCATAAAAGAACCAGTATAATGCTCGTAATAATCAAAAAAATGCAAACTCACCTTCTGTTTACCCAAAAAATTAAACAATGCACTATTCGCATCAACCGACCCAAAACAATACAAATTCGCCACATCCTCAATCGGCAAATACGTTGGCTTCACCTTCAAACCATCCTTAGGCTCAGGCTGAAAAATCAACGTATTATCCTTACGACTCATACGCCCACCATTAAAAATATATTTTGTCTTTTTCATGAAAAATAGATTTGATACGAATCTCCACCAATTCCACTAATTATTTTTTCGTGTAATTCGTAAAAATTCGTATCCAAAACCAAAGTTTGCAAAACAACCAAAATCAATTCGTGTCTAAAATCAAGCATAACAAAACTCACCATACGAACACTTCTTACAAATCGCCTTATCAATCACCCTCGGACAGCCACCATCCAAAACTCCCTCAATTCCCGAAATCCAACCCACAATCTCCTCCCGATCCAAATCAGACAACCAAACCTCCTCCGTTCGCCGCAACTTCGGATATTCCAACACACCCGAAACACCCACAACACCCGACTCCTCCAAAACCCACAAATAATACTTCAACTGAGCCAAATGAGCCGCCTCCATCTTCTTCGACTTCTTCACCTCCCGAACGATTTTATTCACCGCATCATAATGATCAATCTTGATAAAACCCAAATCCAATTCTCGATACTTCGCCGCCCGTTGCGGATAAGTCGTTTCCGCAATCAACTTCCCCTCCGCCACCAAATCCGAATTGTGTTCCATCTGCACATTATTCGCAAACAGCCACAACTTTCGATGACAAATATGATAATAGTTAATATGTGTACCAGTAGGTTTCATGGCTTTAAGGTTTTATAAAAAAATACTAGGTTCAACATCAGAAAAAAAAAGACCTTTTTCAAATTCATAAACGCCTCCATGTACCCTCCAAACCTCCACTTCTTCATCTTTTAAATAAATTTTAGATTGGTAAATCTTTTTTAATTTTTCACCTTTCCTAATTAAGTAAATAGGTAAATCAACTGAATTTTCATTTTTAAATGCTTGCCATTCCATATAATTATTGAAATATGGACTTTTGGGAAAAGCAGTTAAAATAGTAGCATTATTATCAATATCCCTACTTTTCCAAAATAGAGTTTCCGTATCGTCAACTTCACTATTAGCATTTGGCAACACTATCCAATTATGAGCAAACTGTTCCTTTAATAACTTTGCATTTTGTTTTGCACGAATACTGAAATCTTCTAATTTTTTATAAACTATATTGATGAAATCAACAAAATCTTGTGCGGAATAAGGTTGTAATTTCAAAAGCTCAATTGTTTTTTCTAAAGCAGGATTTATTATCCATTTCAAATCTTTTCTTTCAAAACTTCCATAGGGTGCAGGGTAAATACCTTTCGTTTTTTCACTAGTTTTTTTATTCTCTCTTGTTTGATAAGGAATAATAACTTGTAAGTCACCAATTTTTTTGTCATCAAATCGACACAAACGCCCAGCACGTTGAACTAATCTATCAATTGGACAAATATCACTAATCATCAAATCGGCACTAATATTAATACTCATTTCACCAATTTGAGTAAGAATAGCGACACCATTTGCAGTTCCATTTTCCCAAGCCTTACGACCTAAATTATCAATTAAAACTTTCTCTTTTTTAAGTTTATCAGGTTCTGTAAATCGACTATGGTAAAGCATTGGTTCTATTTTCGTATTTTTCTCAAACCAATCATAAAATTCAATTGCTTTAGCAACAGTATTTGCATAAATAATAACAGGTTGTTTTGTGCATTTCGCTAATAATTCTGAAAGTTCATCGACCTCTTCATAATCTTGAATATTTTTCACTTCGCAACGATGCCTTGTACTATCAGAAGTATCTTCTTTAATTTCTTGCACATTGTAACCTGTTGTTTGATACATTTTTAAAGAAGATGCAGGAAGTGAAGCACTCATAATCATTACAGGTACTTTCCATTCATTTAAGGCTTCCAGTAAAACCAAAATATTGGCTTGTGTGAAATCGTCATAAAAATCCGCTTCATCAATTACGACACAACTATGTGCCAAATTAAATGCAATAGAATGATGGTCTTCTCGTGAAAGTGTTAAACACATTAATAAATGGTCAATCGTACAAACGGTAACAGGTGTCAATAACTTTCTGGCAAATTCATGTAACATTTTAGACTCATGTCTTGTCGTTTTACTTTCCTTTGCTTTCTCGTGAAACTCTTTAAACCAAGCACTTGAATGATATAAACCTGTATCAGACAAATCACCTTTTACATCAACCGCCAAAGCATTTGAAGTAAATCGTGTTGGCATTGCGATAATTAATCGGTCAGCTCGATTATTTTGGATTTGTTGATTTGCCCAAAGCAAGGAAGCTGCTGTTTTTCCTGCTCCTGTTGGTGCTCGAATAAGTAGTAAATCATCTTTCCAACTTTTTTCTGCAATTTCTTGAACGGGTCGTTTTCCCCAACCTTTTGGAAAATTATATTTAAAAGGAATAAAAGGTGGAATAAAAGCACCATTTTCTGCTATACTTGCCCGAACGTCTGCTAATTGCAATAATCCACGAACACCAGCAATTTCATAATGATGTCTTAAAACTTCTCGAAACCTAAAAGCTGCTTTATGTGTAAAATCAAGTCCTAAAGAATAAAATTTATTCCATGCTTCCTGGCTTCCATTCATTTTATAAGGTGCTTCTGTCCATTTAGCTTCGTGCTTTTTAGATAATTTTCCGTGATGTGCACCAATAGCAATAAGTATTGGTTGAGGTAAATTTGGACATTGAATAACCGAAGAAACTTCATGACGACAATGTGCAGTCATTAAATTTACACCTGTATTATTTACAGCTTTTTGAAAATCGTTAAAAGTTCCACCATTCACCTCTTGCCAATCTAAAAAAACTTGATAATCTTTCTGAACGGCTGTTTGCCAACGTTTATGACCTTTTCCAACATCATGGAATTTGCATGCACCTTCCAATCGCTTTTTTAAGTCCCGTTCTGTCATGGACTTATACTTGTCCATGACAAACGGATAACTTTCAGCAATTTTTTTTCCTTCTGAGATTACATTTTCAGTATGTTCTTGAAGTGTAAGACCAGAAGATTTTGCCAACTTTTTCATAACTATTCGTTTTCAAATGCTTCTGCAAAAGTTTTAATATTATCATCTCCTCCACTTGTATCGTATAGAGATGAATTTTCAAAAAAAGCTAATGCTTCTGAATAAGCATCAAAAACACTTGTTTTTCCTTCCGTGTCGTTACCCAAGAAATATTTAGCACCTCTTGCATCTAATTCTTTTAAAATATTTGCTTTTTCAGTATCATTTCCTGTGAAATATCTTGACGCTTTTCTACTTAATTTTGCATCAAATACAATTAAAACCTTTTGAGGTTCCCCACTTACAGCATTTCTTGCTTGACTTGCATAATCATTCATCGAGCGAGTAGCTTCCATAAATAAATTCACTCGTCTGCGTCTTTCGCTTTCTTTTGTATGTTTTATAAATGTCGTATTGATGTGAAAGTTATCTTCATATTCAAATACTTTAGAACAACCAAGAGAACTTACATCTAAAAAGAAATTCATGTGCATAAAGTCGTGTTCACTAAATTCTTTTGTTGCTAATGCTTGTTTTTTAGGGTCAGCGGCATTTTTATCATCAGCATCTAATCTGTTAATATACCCGTTAGAATAGACTTTATCACCTTTCACATTATTTTGTAAACGAATTAATAAATCTCGCCCAATCTCACTTTGAGAAAGTGCAACAGCAGGAGTAACAGAAAGCGGTGCAGTTCTACGACCTGAATAATCTCCTTTTGATGGGTGCATAAATCCACCTAAATCTGCACGAATATCATTTTCAATTTGATTACTTACGCCATCTCCGTTAGACACAAAAGAGCTTCCTTTTTTGTCATCTTCACGATTTAAGCGGTCAATCGCACTAAACAAAACATGACGCTGCATTTGACCAGAAACATAAACTTTTCCATCAGGTCTTCTTTTAATAGAAGAAGCATTACCTAATAATTTTTCGCCACCATTAGCAATATGATTTTCAAAAACGGCTACGCTTGATACTAATATTCCTTTAATATTCATGGTATAATAAGTTTTTTATAAATTTTAAAATTGGTTACTCTTCGTGTCCAGAAGTATCGACTTTGTTGTCTTCTTCTGTTTTTTCCTCAGGTTGGATAGGTTTTTCATATTTATTCCTTAATCTTGAGAATGCCATTAATAGGTTTTTAGCATTATCTAAAGGCAATTCACCCGAACAAGTTTGTTCAATATAAATATCAGCTTCGGGTGGAGCATCCATTTGAGAAAGTCGCCCTGCTCGTGTTACAACCTGTGCAATTAAAGCATCACCCGTTTTTGCAGAAAAAGCAGAACTTTCAATTTCTACTAAAACTTTTGCTTTAGTCTTCCTAAAATCCTCACTTTTAGTATTTGAATGTTCTCCTTTTGCGGTGAGGTAAGCCACATAATTTAACCATCGCCCTAACTCCTTAGCAGACTTGACGACTTCAATATTTATCTTTTCCATTTTCGTAAAATATGTTATAAATAAAATTTTAAGTTCATTTGGATATTCCGCACGAAAAGCTAAAAAGTCTTTAAGTGCAGGTTTGTTGAATAATTGAAGAAAACGACTTGCGAAAAGGTCAAAACCTTGATACTCATTTTTGCTTTTACTTCTGTTTTCTGCATTAAATAGTTTTACATAATAAATTGCATCAACTATTCGATTTAATTTACTTTCCTTTGCTAATTCTATTACATAATGATTGTAAGTAAAAGTTTTAGCGTTTCCATAACTTACCATATAAATAGGTACATCAATTAAACTTTCTAAAACCTCTTGACCTTCTTTCCAAAATTTTGCTTTTTTAGACCATTCACCAATCGCCCCTAACAAAGCAATACTACCTAAGGCACTACTTCGAGGTGGATTAGGAAAGTTTCCGTTAAAAATTTTAGGTCGCCATGGTGTGTAAATTATCTTTTCCTTGTCTCCTTTCCCTGTAATTTTAGGAGATACTTTACCAAGCATTAAATCTTTATTAACATCAGATTGCATACTTTTAAATAAAGCAATAAACTTTATCATCTTTTCTAAAGGCAAATCAGGAATAATTGTAGTATTACTTCTTTCTGTCTTTCCACCTTTAAAAACTTGGTAAGCTAAACATGGTTTATAAGGAGTAGTGGTAGTAATCGCTGCACATGCAACTTCCGTCAATAAAGCCTTAGGTGTACTTTGACTCTTTTTACCATTATTAAATTTCCCGGACATAGGGAAAACACTCATAGTCAAATTCTCATTCTTATCTTTCTCACCATTTAGTTTTTTGATAAGAGCATCTGTTCCTAACCACGTTTTACCTGCTTGAAAATCAGAAGAGGTAATATTAGGAGATAAAAAGATACCTTCATTGGGTAAACCTTTACTTTGAAAAACTTTATTAGAAGTGATAAAATCATAAGTCATATGATTAAATTTCACCTGTTCTACTCCTTCGAAGGTATCGGCAGGTTTTATTCTGAACCGATTTAAACCTCTGATTAATTCGTTTCGTAAATGTTCGTGATTAACCTCGTCTATGGTTTCTAGTCCATTTTCTTCCATGACCAAAGCCAATCCGTATCGACTGTAAGGATGTAAAAATTCCATAGGATTATATTTCTTTAATTGATAAATTTACCCAACCTTCATTTGTACCGAGATAGGCAATATTATTTTCCTTTATTGACTTTTCTAAATGCTCAAATAAGTGTGAACTTATTGATAATTTAATTTGATAATTTCCTTCAAGTACGATAAATTCACGGGGTGTTGGTGAAGTATAGTACATTGGAAAGTTGGAGTTATTCTCTTTCAAAAAGTTAGTAAATGTCTTATCACTGATTTTTCCTTTATCGTCAGTTGGCAAATTCCTTTTTTTCTTTATTAGCTGGTAACTTAAATTTGCTGTTCCTTTTAAATGTCTTGCATCATCGTGTTTTAATTGTTGCGTCCAATAGTCATCATATCTTGCTACAATTGTAGGAACAAGTGGTAGTTCAATCTCAAAAAGATGTCCGAGCAAAGAAGTATAACCAACCGCAGATATTTCAATTTCAAAGTCTGTAATTTTAAAAGACTTCTTATAAATCTGTTTCATTTTCTTGAAAATCGCTCGTCGTTCTGTCATTCCAATATGCCAGCCCATTACATTTTCAAACATTCCGCACAAATTTGCTTTTGTAGGTTTGTTCAAACTTTTGTAGTAAGAGCCAGGAAGCGTACTTACTATTGACAAAGGAGCAAGTGGCTCAATCGTCAATATCACCTGTTTATCTTTTTCAGGCTTTTGAAATAATATTGATAAATCTGTTTTCATAGATTGTATTTTTTAAACGTTAAACCAAACTCCCAAACCCAATCCCAGTCTCACTACCAATCCCCACATTCCAAGCAAAACCAACCGCTTCTACCGACCCTTCCACAATCACAGGACAAACAGAACCTTTTTTGCGACTGCCTTTATAAAGAATGCCGTCCACTTTTGGATTTCGGTAACGTTCATCGAAACGGACTTGAACATCTGTATTTAAGTTCGCTTTTTGAGTTTATTTTGCAGCGTTTCCGTGAGGAGCTGATTCGCTTCCTTGTCGGAGTGATAGAAATATTTTTGTTCGTCAGCTATATTTCGTTTGATAAACACAGGCGAAGCCACTCGAAAATGTGTTTTTGCTTGAAAAGTCGGAGTCATTTGCATTGTCAGTTCTTGCACCGACATTCCGAAGGCAAAAGCAGGATTTTTCATAATGCTATCAATCAATTTTTTGATTAATTCATCATCGTAAGCACTGATAAACCAATCTCCGCCATTGCGAAAGTTAAACCCTTTTTTGGTCGGTTTACTGCCCCAAAGCCAGGATAAAGAATACAAAGACAATTCATCATGTACGCTATTGTCACCCAGCCATTTATGGAATTGCTGTACCAAATGTCCTTGATAATTAAAGGGAACAGGTTCTGTGTTCGGTGATAGTTTTAAGTGTATTCTCATGGTTTATTTTTTGGCAGGATTTACAAGATGGAACAGGATTTTATTTTTGCTCAATCGTCTAAATCTGTTATTGTTTTTCTATACTGCAAATATGAATCGCCAGGTGGGTGTTTCACCAACCTACGTCTAATTTTTTTTGAAATTCTTTCATTTTTTCTGATAAATGTACCTTCAAACAATCTGGAGAAACGATTTCAACCACATCATGTAGTGAACTCAAAATGAAATTACTTAAACCATAAAAATTTTTATTCACCATACATTGAAGTTCATAAATATTATCTTCACCTGTGTGCTGAACATAAGCGGCAGCAAGAGGAAAACTCTCTAAGAGTTCGTTATATGCACCAACTTTAAAGCGAATATTAACCATTAATTGATTTTTATTGACAATCCTAAAACAATCTGTTGCGATAACTTGATGGTGTCCTTCAAATTGCCAGACATCATTTGTCATTTCAATTCGAGAAATTCGAGAAATCTTAAAATGTCTTAATTTTCTTAAATCTAAATCGAATGCGTGTAAGATATCATCAGGCGGACTTGGGTGGAAAGGTTCTACTCGTCTATCCTTGACGGTATTGCTATTTGAAGAACGGTAATCTTTCAAAATGACAACTCGTTTTTCCGCTTTAGCCTCTTTCAACAGGTCTATCTTTTTTAGATATGGTTTACGTAAATAAGCGTGACCCAGACGATGATATTCGTAAAGTGTTCCTAATTTATTTTTTAAATATTCGCCCCTACGATTATATTTTGTGATATTATCAATTGCCTGTGATAATAAAAGTTGGTCTTCTTCTGTGAAGTAAAGCAAGTTATTTAACCGCTTAAATGGTGGATTTTGCTCAAAATAATACCGATAATTTTCATCGTATTTTAATATAAACCCTGCATCTCTAATGACTTTAATATCATCTTTTATTGATTGTTCCTTCGCATTATACCTTTCTGCTAATTGCTTTTTTGTATAGACTTTCGGGTTTTCTAAAAAAGCAATCAACACTTTTAATAATCGAAGTTTATATCCAAATTCGTGAGCCATATTTATATATTTTTAAGGTTCTGTAATTATTAAAAAAAGGGATAAAATCAAAAAAAAACTCGTGTAATTAGTAAAAATTCGCCTATCCCAATTTACCTCGATTTTTCGGGGAGAACTCGGTGGTGGCAGAGGTTACAAAACCGCCACACACCCAAATCCGCTAGAATTTTTCTCCCCAAAACCAGCAGCGAAGCCAAACGCCAACAATTCCGCAGGAGCAGTCAATTCAAAATCATAGGAAAAGCCTCGAATTTTGGTAGCTTCTTTAGAAGCACCTTTGATGTGAATTAGTCGGGATTTTGGTTTGTCGGTCAACAATCGAAAGGATAAATCATTTCTGTTAAAAGCAGTCGTATCCCCTTTAGCAGCTTGATATTTATTGATTAAATTACTAAAAAATAAATCGCTGTAATAAGCATCAACGGGCGAAAGATAGGAGGCGTGTTTATTATCTGCTTGATGTTGAGAAATACAAATCGGGCTTAACGCATGAAAACGCATTTTATCCGTAAAAGTCGGTTCTGGCTGCACTTCTACAAATTCGACTTTAAAATCAACCCGACTTTTTTTATCTCGAATGAAAAAAGTTTGTCGTTCAAAAAGTCCAGTAACGAAATTTTTCATGGCTTCATCAGCATAAAAGGAAACAGTCAGTCCTAAAGTATCGCCTTGAAGTATAAACCTATCTTCATAGCGTTGATATTTTGGGAGTTTTAGCTCTGAAAAAGTGAACAATTTAAACTGCTTGTTACCTAATTGATAGCCTTGATTATGCAGCCATTCAGAATATTCCGCATTCGCTTGTTGCAAGGTTTTATAAATAAAACTGCTTAATGCGTAAGTGTAATTAATTGGGAGAATGCTTCCAATTTGAGTTTTAAAAGTTAGATTTAATCGCATAAAAAAGTAGTTAAGGGTGTATTTGATTCCAATGTAAGGGATTCTTATTTATATTTCAAAATAAAATTAATAAAGTAAGTAATTGTTTTTTTTTAACAATTGGGATAATAGTAAAATTAAAAGGAAATAAATTAATGAAATATTGAATTAGGCAATTACTTTTTTAATATAAAAGGAATCGTTCGCCCAATAAATCCGTCACGAAATGATAAGGCGAAATTATCGTTGGTAAAGTAAAGTCAACTATTCCGTTTTGGTTATCGCTTAGGTGTAAAGGGTTGGAAATCATTCTGGTTTTGTGACGAGTTTTGCGGTGATTTTCGATGGTAATGAGGCGGAAATGATTTTGAAAATTTACCAGGTTGAGTAGTAAATTTTGACTGGTTTTGTTTTTAATATTTAGTATAACTGTTCGGTTGGTATTTTGACTTTTATTAAAGTAATTCTCTGATTATCAAAGGTTTGACCTATATTAATTATATGATAAGTTACTATTTTATCTAATATTTCCAATAATAAATTATCAGCGGTTACATACGGATTGACTTTGTAAATTTTATCATTTTGACGATGAGTAATCGGCTATATTTCGTTTCGCAATCAAGCCGTATTTTCGATAACTGTTTCTATTTTTCCTGAAGTAATTTCGTCCTTATCAAACGAAACCCGTTGATGTAGGCAAGCGTAAGCTGTGATATGTTTTAGGATAGTTTCATAGCTTTTTTCGTAATTTGAAGCATAAGTTTGTTGCAATTATTATCAAATAATGCTTTATTTCGACCGTTAGTTGTACCAAAATTCCAGGTATTATTTGAAAGTAATCGTTGTGGACTTGCGTCAAAATAATTATATCGCAACTTATCCAACGCAATAAAATCAATTTCAAAAACGGTAGATTTATTTGAAGTCCCGATATTTAACGCATAAAATTCATTAGCCGTAATTTCGTCACCAACATCTAAATCATCAGAATTTAAAATAAACTATTCTCGGGCTTTAATGGCTTTAAGCAAATTACTTTTCCCTGTATTATTCCCATCATAAGCGACAGTCGCTCCTAACACGGCAATACTTTGGTAATTGTCTAAAAAAAAGAGTTCATTCGGACGGTTATTCACTTTTTTGGAAGGTAAAATAATAACGTTTACCGTTCTTTGATAGACCGAAAATTAGTAACTGAAAATTATATTAATATGATATCAGCCTTTCATTTGTGTATTTTAGTTAAAAACATAGCTAATTCTTAACAAAAGATAATCGGACTTGGCTTTTTTGATGGTGGGAAAGATTACTTATTGTGATACTGTCCACTAATTACTATCAAATACGAAGGAACGCCAATAAAATAACTTACCTATTTCTAATTGTTACTTATTGGCTTTCCTGGGTTGGTACTAATCATCTTCTATCTTATCGTCTAATTTTTTCTGTTTTTTAGCCTCTTCGATTTGCTTCAAATAGTTCATTTCACTGACTATTTTTTGATTTGTTTCTTGTTCAAATGTTTCTAAAGCTTTACCTGTTGCTTTGCCCGCTTTTTGGGCAGCCTGTTTATTTTCATTAAAACCCTGTGCATCTTTATTTATAGCTTCAATTTGAGTTTGTTCTTCACCTAACATAGTAAATATCAGCTCTAAATTTGTCATGTGGTCTCGTAGATTTTCTCGTTTTAAGCCCTTGTGTTTTTTGTATTCAGACGGTGTCATACCAAAAGAAGCTTTTGATATTTCCGCAGTCAAAATAGCATATTCCAACCCTTCTTTTACGTCTCGTTCTTTCCATTCATCCGTAAGTTGCCCACGTATTCCAATAGATTGTAAGCGTTTCTCTATCCAACTATCATTATAACCCAAGTCACGATAATATTGTCTTGCACGTTCCGCAGCTAATTCAGGGTTTTCAATTTCTTGAATTCGCTCATACCCAACTTTGGCCAACCACCGCTTGAATGGTTCTGCTCTTGGTGATGGAATAGATTGGATAATACGAAAAAGACCTTCTGTATTCGCACAATCCGTCTTTCTCATCTTTCCATCTTGAGCCTCTATTTTCAACTGTCCGATAAAATCGGACAGTTGACTCAAACCCTCTTCGCCTAACTTTTTCTTTAAATCATTCCAATATTTCCTAACCCGATTAGTGCCTGTTATTGCTTCTATCACATCCTGTACAGAAAACCACCACTCTTCATTGTACCAAGTGCGGCGAATGTTCTTATCTTGAAACACAATTAACTTATCTTGACTGCTATCCATTGATAAAGGTTATTTTTTAAACTTTCTATTTTCGTTAAATCGCTAATTAGCGATTTAACGAATTAGCGATTTCGTTATGAATGAACTTTGTAGTAATTAAACACCTTAATTAATAGGTCGTGCATAGATAAATCATTATCCGTTGCAAAGTTCTTAAATTCTTTTTTAAACTCAGGGTCAACCTTAAAATTCAAATCCTTTCGTATTCCAACTTTTTTTAAAGATAAATTTGTTAAATTATTACTTGCCTCCTCCACTTTGGGTGGTATGCCTTTTCGATTTTTTTGTGGTTTTTTTATAGTAGCCATATTATTTTTTTTATGAAAGTTCTTCGATTGTATTAACAACGTTCTGGATGAGTACATCAACTAATTGATTAATTGATTGATATTTGGTTTCATTCGCAGCCAAACCTTCGTCATGACTTTGACTTATAGAAGTCATTTCTCGAATGTGTCCTAAATATTTATAACCAGCGAGACCTACATATTCAATTGTATCATTTAGTTCTCTGTCACTCTTCCCTACCCTACTCAATGCAAATCCTATACTGTTACGAGCAATCCCCTTTTTAACCAATTCATGGGCTAATTTTATTTGAGGTGTTAAGTCATCTTTTGACAGGCCTGATGGCAATATGACAAAATCACATATTTTAGCTATTTCCAACGTTTGCAAATCGGCATGACCTGAACCATCGAAAACAATTAAATCATAGTTATTTTCCTGCTTCAGCGTGTCTCTAACCTTAGAAAAAGTTTCAACGGATATTTCGGGTATGTTCTCATTATTCATTCGTTCCCGATTCCATATACTACAAGTAGATTGTTTTAAATCCATATCCGCTATTTTGACGTTCCAGCCATTTCGAGCATATTCAACAGCGATAGCCCTTGATATGGTTGACTTTCCCACCCCTCCTTTTTGCGAAAGGTTTGCAATTTTTAATGCCATGATAATAGTTTTTTGTGAAAGATTAATTCTCAGTGCAATAATAATAAATTTTAGCGAAATAGCGAAATCGTTCTTTAACGATTTCGCTATTTCGCTAAACTAATTTCTCTGCCTTGAAGCTTTGAAATATAGCTTCTCTTGGCGCTGTAACGATTACACAGCAGCACTATATAAGATGGTGTTATAATACTTTTAACGACCATTACAACCGCTCAAAAGTATTTGATAATTTTTTTGAGTATTGGGATGGGCGACTTGACTTAAAGTCGCCCGTCCAATTGCCAATCGTTTAACTATCAAAAACTTTTGATTCGTTACACTACTCCAGAGAATGACACTACATAAATTCATAATCTTTTAATTTACAACTTTAGAAGAATAGCTTTTTGGAAGGATTAGCACATTTAGAAAGAAATAGATTCTATGGATAAATAAGATTTATGACAAATTAGCGAAATAACGATTTAACGATTTCGCTAAGGTATTTATTTAGTTGGTGGACTAAAATTCAAAGGTTGTTAATCATTGTTTTTGTTAATCACTTCATCTGTTTACAAATACCGGCTACCCACGTAAAGTTGGACATTTTGTAGGGCAAACGGCATTGCCTTTGCCACACGAGTATTACAATTAAAGTTTGATTCAAGGGCAATATTACCGCCTTTCAAAAATACCTTTGCCACACGAGTATTGAAATTAAAGTAATTGTTCTGATTGAGTAATACCAATAACGTCCAACCTTACGTAGGTAGCCCAAATACCCGTAAAGGCTTTTAATTT
>Ga0306864_1000283_pt1 | contig 24533 bp, 19 predicted proteins | sample AntRauTorckE5430_FD_190448 | JGI IMG/M metagenome (GOLD analysis project Ga0306864, IMG submission 190448) | Saline lake microbial communities from Rauer Islands, Antarctica - Metagenome Torckler E5 #430 (v2) (version 2) | ecosystem: Environmental > Aquatic > Non-marine Saline and Alkaline >...
TTCGCCCGGCAATTTTCGCAAGGAAAATGATCACAGCATTGTACATCCTTTGTAGAGTGTTTACCGCCAAGATTGCTTTCATCTGCGGGAATGAAAGAAGAACTCTTTTGAATCGATGAAGTGGAGTAATTTATTGATGCCGTTGGAGGATACATCGAACCGGAACCATTTGTTGATTCCATTGGAGGATACATTGAATCGTGAAGACTTGATGATGCCGTTGGAGGATACATCGAACCGGAATCATTTGATGATTCCATTGGAGGATACATCGAATTGTAAAGATATGATGATGCTGTTGTAGGCTGACACGAGTTCGAATCTTTTGATTGTGGCACTGGAGAATGCATCAAATTAGATTCTTTTGAAGATGCCACCGGAAGCTCAAACCATTCCTCGTCGTCGTCTTCGTCGTCATAAATTATTTTTTCACTAACTTGATAAGAAACTGTCTTTTTCTCTGTTCGTAGAGCAAGGAATATAATGATGATCATGGCAGTAATGGCTCCAGTGATACCGCAACCAATCTTCACCGCTAGTGACGTCCCTGATTTTTCTGGAAAAGAATTATTCAACTCTGAAATACCTGGGCCTTGGATGCTCGGAGCTTCGGATGGGGCATCACTCTCGTCTCTACATACTGAATTGCATGTAATTGGGCAATTATTTTTCACGGCAGGTATCGAGCAGCGCCCTTTTGTCTCTCGCTCTCCAGGCCACTTGCATGTTCGCATACTGTTTCCTTGTGTTTCTTCGACATAAAATCTTGCCTCACTGTCAGCGAGGTCTGAACAAAAGGGTACTACATCGGATGGCGAAAGTGAAGGAGCTGGAGACGGTCTTTTACAAGGCACTTCACATGCGATAGGGCAATTCTCCTTCACGTTATCTGTTCTGCATCGCCAATGTTTTGAGTCTTTTCGATCCACCCAGTCGCATGTTCGCATACTGTTTCCTTGTGTTTCTTCGACATAAAATCTTGCCTCACTGTCAGCGAGGTCTGAACAAAAGGGTACTACATCGGATGGCGAAAGTGAAGGAGCTGGAGACGGTCTTTTACAAGGCACTTCACATGCGATAGGGCAATTCTCCTTCACGTTATCTGTTCTGCATCGCCAATGTTTTGAGTCTTTTCGATCCACCCAGTCGCATGTTCGCATACTGTTTCCTTGTGTGCCTTCGACATAAAATCTTGCCTCACTGTCAGCGAGGTCTGAACAAAAGGGTACTACATCGGATGGCGAAAGTGAAGGAGTTGGAGACGGTCTTTCACAAGGCACTTCACATGCGATAGGGCAATTCTCCTTCACGTTATCTGTTCTGCATCTCCAATGCAAATCCTCCGATGAACCGAATGCCAGAGCCACCCAGTCGCAGGTTGTTTCCATATCTTCGCCTTCATAATAAAAGCTTGCCTCACTGTCAGCGAGGTCTGAACATTTTGGTAAAGTTGATGCAGGAGCCTTTGTAGAAGCATTTATTACATGCGACGAGACATTCCTAAGTGCCATGATAGACAACAGTACCAGCGTTATTTTCCAACCCATCTCGACGAACGTAGGAAAATAATGTGATTATGACGACCTGTAGTCGTTAAAAATGTGACATTTCTATTTTAAAGCGACGCTAAATCCTTCTAATTGGCGATCCCGTTTGAAAAATTTAATACAGACTTCCATTCCCATCATTCTTCCTCATGTTTTGTTTTCAGTCCGCCACCTGTCTCCCACCAACCAGCTTGCCCCTTTATCATTTCTATTTTTCTCCTAATAATAGGAAGCCATTTCTGGCTGATCCTTCGATTATTACAACGTATCTACTTTAAGTATTAAGTGATTCTATATAATTAATTACAGCCAATAGACACGGTACAATTATCAGAAATTTGGGCAACGAACACGAATAATTACAAAGAACTTATACTTCCGCTTTGTCTTTGATGTAAGTGATTTCATGAGCTGCTTGCTCTGCTCCAACACCCCATCCACAAAAGGCTTTGTTATATCCCTCATTCACATCATCATCTGTGTTGTCGAACTCCAATGGATTCAAGTTGTGCTGTTCTGTTTCTTTATCTGAGTACAAACGGGGAATTTTGTCTTTCATTTGAGTCAAATAAGCAAGCAAGCCCAAAAAAGCAAGTGCTCCCACTGAAACAAATACTGCTGTGTAAGGAAACGTTTTTTTCTTTTGTGTTTCTGGTCCTGTGTTTAACTGACCGAATGATGTTGGATCTTCCTCTGGATCTTCCTCTGGATCTTCCTCTGGATCTTCCACCACCTCATTGCATGGTAAGTCACAAGTTGCAGGACACTTCCTCTTCACAACCTCAGTAGAACATCTAAAGGTTGTGTCTGCCCTGGCAGCCCATTCGCAAGCACGCATCTCGTTTGCTTGAGTTCCAGGGACATGGAACCTTTCTGCGCTATCAACCCTATCGTCACAAAGGATCTGTGCAGTAGGAGATAGCGAAGGAGAGATGGATGGAGATGAAGATGACGATGGAACACCTGAAGGAGATTCGTTTTCACATGGAACTTCACAGGTGATCTGGCAGTTTTTAGCCACTTCAGGATATTCTGAACACCTATATTTTGTGTCGCGATTGGCAGCCCACGTGCATGGCTTATCAATCATAAATCCTGCAATTGCGAATTTCTCTGCGCTGTCACTCAGTTCGTGGCAGATTAGCACGGCCTGGGCAACGATGATTTGAGCTGTAACGTATAGGGTTGTCGTAAGAAGAAGTTTCATTTTGGATGAACACGAGAAATGAAATATTAATAATGTAAGAATAGTGTTGAAACCTGTTGAAACAGACGTAATTTCAGATGAGATTCGGCGAGCTAAAACTTGCCTAAAAAGCTAAAATATGATATTGACACCCTAAAACCCTCAACGGATCTAACGGTATCGCAATAAAAATAACGTTTCTATCTGATAAATAAATTATCATTCCCCGCGGCATCATCGCTCCTCGAAACGATGAGAAAGAGAATTGTATTAATAACAAATCAACGGGAGACAAATTTGATAGCCTCGTTGGAAGGTTCACTGTCTTTGTATAACCCAGAAATTCCATAGACTCTTCCGTGTTTTTTCAGTTTGCTGTAATGATTTCTCTTGTCGTGACCGTGCATAGTTCTATCGTCAAAATCTGGCATGTCAGTAGCAGCAATTATGAGATTTTTTTCTCCAATTGTGAATCGATAGCAACCCATGTCATTTTTGTTACCTTTGAGTAAGACAACTTTACCAGGAATATCTGAATTCACAATTGTGGTATTCGTTTGAAAACTTGTCTGAGGATGCCTACCAAGATATTTATTGATTGAAGCACCGAGAATACAAGGACCAGCTGAAAATGAGATCTCAAAGTGTTAGTTTTCTCTTCAAAATGTTTGTTTGCGTCCTTGAAAAGACAACCTCGAGTAACTCACTTGTGAAAAGAATATCGTAGCGATAAGAGAGATTGAAATCTATTTCCCCAGGGCACATACTATGCATTACATCGACTGAGGTGAATCGGTTACGAACGTTGTTCACAACAGTTTCAATCACTGCGGCTAGAAATGGATGTCCTGGAGCACTTCCGAGTAAACCATTCCATAAGCATATTTGGTGCCCACTCTCTTCGCCTATCATTAAGTTGTATCAACAATAGATATGAGTTGAAATCAAATAGTCACATGCCGTATTTTATGTAATGGACTACGTACCAGGACTGTCAAGAGGCGCGATAAAACCAACATCGTCATCTATCGCCTCATTCAACCTTGATTCTAGCAAAAGGTCAACATCTGAGTACACGCCACCAATGATGAATAGCACACAGTAACGAAATAAGTCAGCCTTAAAGGCACCCGGTAGTAATACATCGTAAGCTTCTCTCACTTCCACCGGAAAATGACTGGATATAAAGTCAGCAGCTTGAGCATCGTCATAGAAACGGTATTCCCAGTTGGTCTGTTTCCATGACTCAACCAATCTGCTAAAATTTGGGCTTTTTGAAGGCAGGATTTGAATAATATAGAAGACGTCTTCAACATAAAAATACATTGAAAAGATGCACTTACTATTTGTCTTCCGTGATATTTTCAAACCAAGTTTGATGAACAATCTTTGGTATCAGTCTTCCTGATTGTGCGCTGCCGTCTTTATGTCGCTTGTATATTGGTGGTTTGTATTCAAAGACCTTTGTCAATACCTTATCCTCCACAGGTGTCTTACACAAAAAATCACAAAAGCAACCACAAAACTTGCGGCAGTTAGTACAATTTCCACCTCTTTCATCTTTCATGCATGCTTCACAAATACGACTAGTAGGGAGGCATTCCTTTTCAGAAACGATGTCGAAAAAATTTGGTGTGGAGAGAGGCTTACTGTTCGCGTTCATAAATCTCGAAGTGATGGTAGTTATAAAAGGACGGTCCGACATAGAGCTGAACGGTAAAGGTAATAACCCGGTTCCATCAGTCGCCGCGAAATTTTGCGAGGGAAGGTACAAATTGGGAGTCAAGAGCACCGAACGCCCATTCAATTGTGCTTGGCAGCCATACTTCACTTCCTCTTCATTTAAATCGCAAACGAGTTTCAATATTTGCCACTCAACACCTTGAGATTTTTGTTGCTGAATTAAATTAAATAGCTGTCGAGCTGATATAGAAGGCTCATATTGCAGTCTATCCTTCGTGTCGATAATGAAATCGATCATTTCTCTTAAAATTATTTTCTGACGGGCAGAAACAACTAATAAAGAACCGTGAACCAATGTGTTTTGCTCATCAAAAACAAAGTAATTCTTTTCTGCGCTCAAAAATTTCTCGTCAAGAATGTAGGCATTGTCATCTACGTATCTCAAAATTGCCGTTTTTCCACTTTGTAGTTCCTTATACATGAAGCAATACTTGAACAATTCTTTAGCATGGGACGGAGCAGCTTTAGATAGATGAATAAAGGCCAAATCCATTTCGGCTGCACAATCCGATCCATGGTCGTGCACAAATCGTTGCATGAACTTATCTTCCTCGTTATGTGCACCAATTGTGGCTAAGCTGTGGAATAAAGTCACGATTGGTGCTTCGGTGGCATGATCAACTGTGATAGTACTGGTATTGTTTTGGTGGGTCGAGGGTACGACAGATGTTGACGAAAGCAAAAAAGTCAAGAAGGAAAACAAGATGCTTCCCACAAGAATCATATCAATTGATCGCTTCACCATTTCCATATTTTTTATTCTCACTTCTCCTTGGCTAAGTGTTTGGGAATGCTGATTTGCAGCGTGTACAGGTAGCTATTAGCTGGAGGTTGTGTCGTTGTTAGGAGGGGAGCAGGCGCAGGTCTGAGGTCTGTCGTTTCATGTCATTACATAATATTTCCACAAAGCGCGGTTTCTGATACCTACGATAGATAGCCGCTATTCGTATTTTCTATTTATCAGTTTCTATCGTTTATTTTGTCGTCACTTCGATTTTCACGATTGATTAGCCTACCCACTCTAGAGAGAGTAGCCACTACGGTAGAGAGAGTATCCACTACCCACTACACGCTACACCTCGCACGCAGATCAGCAACACAGCGACTGCCAATTGCCTCATTTTCTAGCATCTGAACTGAAGAAGGGACTCTCGTTATACCATGTAAGCTAAACGACGACGTGGTACTACTGTATTAAACATATGCAGCAACATAGGCCATCGCACCATGGCTTCGCAAGCTTCATTCCCCGAACATCCAGCAGTCTTTATGTCGGCTTCGTGTGTGTACACATGTCAGCCATCCCGATCCAGAATTCGCCGCATGGCGCGATCGGGCGAAAGTGAATTGCGGCGACTATGAAACATGCTTGATCGGTGTACCCAAACATATGAACGGCTGCTACAAGAAGAAAAGCAAACAAGAGAACTCCCTTTTCCACTGCCCAACCTCAAAAGATGGCAAGTTGGTTGGAAAGCAGGTGGCGGATGTCTTGTGGGACCACAACAATTTTGACGACTTGCAATGGCACCGAATACGTCCAGGTCGCGGAAGACCCATCCAAGGAAAGCTTACGCCCGAGGCTGGCGTGGCGGAAATCCTTGTCGAAAAAGCAAAAAGTCATGAAAATAGATCTCCTATTTCCCCAGTACCGAGGACGAAAAGAAACAAATCCGAAAGTCAGAAACACCGTATGATCGGAAAGATGCAAAGCCTCTCATCCCTCGTGAGGAATACCTTCAGGGCATTGAAGACGTTTGTGACGAGTTGACTGGACTAGTTGAAAAGCACGGGAGCTTCGCGCAAGTTGCTTTGAGAGAAGGCCTGGAGGTCATTGTGGATTGTGGGGAGCTACAAAGACCCGAATAATGGCGGTAATTCCTACAAGGCGGTCTTTGAGTCCGCCATAACTCGCTTTATGATCTTTTTCATTACGAGTTAAGTATTAGAAAGTATAAGCATCGTAGCTATTAGCTGGTTCAGTACGAGTATAGTGAATATACAACATTTAAAATTTTGAAAGAATAATTTAAATATTCTTGATCCTTCAGGCGTGAATTGTGGACTAGTATATTTTGGCAATATTCTTGAACTGCATTCCTTTCCAGTTTAGATAGCGAAGACTCCCACCAGAAATGTAATTACAGCCAGCGCTCTTCCCAGACTTGACGGTTGCAGTAGCTACACGCTCTACCCTCAGCAAAACCTCTTCAATGAAGGGTTGAGTTTAGTACATAGTGTATGGGCGTGCCTTCACGGCAGATGCAAAATATGAACAAGGTGTTCCTGCTGATGAAGAATCAATATACATGATGTCTAGTACTCACCTGAGTAATTTCAAAGGGTTCCTTGTTGCAGAAAGAAGTACTATCCTCGCGCTAAAAGGAAGTTGAATCGCAGCCATCAATCAGTAAAGGTTCGTTTGAGAACCGCATCATCTATTTGTAATGAATCATCATCAATAGATCCAAAGAGGAGCAGTTCTCTTTGAAAACAGAAATCTGATTATTGTTCAAGCATATCGTTCTGTTTGAGATAGGAGTTATTGTTGTGGGAGAGCACCTATACGACGACACCAAAGAAACAATAACCATGTACGTCAACAACAGATTTCTAATAGGTTGGTTCATGTTTAAATACGTACGGTGTCCTCCTTTTATGATAGTAAAAGTGTCGATCGAGCTGCTATTTCCGCTGCTTCTTTCAGCCAACTGGAGCAATGTTCGAGATGCAAAATGCTCGCACGTCCCTCTCACTTTCCTTCCAAAGAAGGATGGATCTCAGTGAAGGTATAAAATAACAAAGCAGGCAGCAAACAAACGTCCACAGGACAACCATGTTGATTCCGATGATGAGTTGAAATGTTGTGGTTGTTGGTTATTCTTGATGATTTACATATCTACATTACTTATTTGTTACTGACTGTAAAAAGGATTTTTAAGAAATCTCCGTCAATTGGATTTCAGTATCCAGGACAAGATCATTGAGGTGTTCAGTCTCAGTAATTGCCTTCCCGTACATTGCGCGGTGTCTATTGACGACCTTTTTGTAAACTGCGAAGATTACAATCGCACCGGCTACAAAGCCAAATCCAATTGCCCCGCGCGTACACTTGTCGTCACAAGAATGCTTTGATTCGCTAGTTGAACTCGGCTGGATTACATCCTTTGCAAGCTTTGAATTTTCTGTCTCATAATATTCATCATCATCATCTGTACTAATTGATTGTCCCTTACTATCGCTTGGCTCAGTCACAACCTCTGGTACAGTTGAACCACTTAACCTGCTGTAGTCGCAGTCACTCTCAGCAAACCCAATGCTCCCAGATGAGGGAATATCAAAGAAGACATCGTGACCTCTCATCGTGTTTGCGCCAATGACAGATCCACGGCCTTCAGACATTGAAAATCTTCCAATATAGTGCTTACTTCCAGTGTCATATTCAATATAGTGCGCAGGGGGGATAGCAAGAAGAACATCACCAGGATTTTGAGGGTCAATCTTATAAGCAAGTCCACCAATACTGTCGGTACCTACTACGCCTTCAAGTTGAATAAGGATGGTGGGTAATTTATTTACCTCCTCCTCAGTTAGAGTCATACCATTCTCGTTGTAGCTGAATCCAGTAACGGATTTAAATGCTGTCTTGAAGGGATCACTGAGATTTCTAGTGAAGTAAGTATCTGTTGTACCACTATCGACAATGACTGAACCAGTATTGAGAGAAGCCTGCGTAATTTTGACTGTATGGGTGTTGGATCTAGTGGCGTTCATTGCACGATATTGTCCTGCTTCCATGATGTGTACTTGACGGATAGAGACGCCGTGCATTACGCCTTTTGTCTTGAACCCCCTTGCGAAAACCATGGGAGACGCGTGCAAAAGTGAATCGGTACCGCCCATAGTCAATGCACCAGCTGTGGTTCCTTCTTTCGCAGCATCTTCGCCCCTTACAAAGCAAAGAGAAAACGATGGATTCTGAATAACATTTTGCTGATACATCTGCTGAAAGATGGAGCTCTCTTTGAGACACATTCCCATGATTCCATCGGCCAACTGTGTCTTGAACAGCCCTGTAATCTTGGTTTGGCATCCAAATGTCATGTCAAAACCAAAGTTTGTTGCTTCAAGAGGATCTTCTCCATGGATCATTCCTCCCAGTTTAGTTCCTTCTTCCTTATATTTTAGAGGTCCATCATGCAAGCCTCCTAGGTAGGTTCTATCTCTACCTTCATGCGCAGCCCACATTGACCCTTCTTGATAACTAACGGACACATGACAGTATTCTTCATTTGTTCCTTGGTTACGACAAGTGGCATCAACACATGTATCACAAGTCATTTTAGTATAAGATTCAGATTGGGATTCATCAAAGAAGTCGGAAGCGTGATATTCTTTACCACAATCGCGACATCCTTGACAAGGGAAAGCTGTGATCCCAGAGCCGGTATCGACAATGACGGTCTGCCGTTGGGGAGTCGGCGTGCCAATCCAAAGATCAACATAGTGGGTACCGTATCCTTGATATAGACCACCTACCTCGAGTGTACTGACTTCATCTTCTTCATCGTTGACGCCTGCACTGAGTTTCCGCACGATTGGGATATTCTGTTTGGTAACTCCTGGGACTGTTGAGTGAAGATTGCGCCGTTTTAATATGTGGTGATGCGACAATACGGGTAATGTGGTTATGGATTGCTCAGCGCATATCTGCTGTTGTCCGAGGACCAAGAAGATAGCGGCGAGGGTGGTGCTGCTGGTCTTCATGGGTTCCGTACAAGGTCTTTATGTCTTTCTTTGTCAAGAATCGAAATCGTTGCTTTAATAATTTTATGAAACTAGTTAAGAGAGGAAAAGCAACCCATTTTCATTTTTGAAAGTGAAAATAAAACGGGAGAACTTCAAACTTGACTTCGGTTCAAAAAAATAATCTTTCTCCCCCTCCTCTTCTCCTCTTCGTTCTTATGGAAGAAAGTCCCAAGTCAATGGAGGACGGAATTCATGGAAGATACCTGAAGATACCGTCGTGTTCTTGTGCCGCCGTCGTGTGTACCATGCATGGTACCAAGCGACAAGGTACAAGGTGTACCCATAGCGATAACATCATAATATGATTATGCGTCATTTAGGTTTTTTACTACACAACCTCTAACAGTCTCAACTCAAATAGCCCCTCTCCTATGCCGCCATTGCCAGATATCATGCCCAAGTCCCAGTCAAAAGACAAACGTTTCAAAGAAGCATATGCGAAAGAATTGGCCAAAGCTCTGCAAGCAAATGAACAGCTTGAACAAAATATGCTCACAACTCGTCCCAACACAAATGCATACACTGATAAAGAAATTGAAGATGCTTACCTAGCCCTATGCTACGATGATCCACAGCTAAATAATGACGAACTCTGCCGTGAGCTAGCCTCGGTTCTACTTGGGGCCTTTCCCGAATATCAATTGCAAAGTGGAAAATCTGAATCCCAGAAATTGAGTCTAAGTCTGGGGCTGAGTGATCGTTTTGTCAACGGTGTCTTGCAGACTACGAACAATTCGAAGGAACAGACCACAACGAGCAAGCCTGATGATTCTCAAGCAGATATTTTTACTCCGTACAACGGGGAGCAGTTTATAGAGAGCACCTCTGCTTCCATAGGCTACGCAGAGCTGGCTGTCGCTTCTTTTTTGTTAGGGCCTTTGTATTGTTGTAGAGCCTTGAGAAAAGACAAAAACAATGATGCTGGAGGGTCAACAGATGCACAGATACAGCGGTTTTTAGGGTCATACAATGGCAGACAATCCTTGGACACCGTTTCTGCATTTGGCAAAGGAAAGGACGACGCTGCCACAGAGTCTTTCCTTCAAACCATGGCAGAAATTACACCACCAGAAAATACTAATCTTGATCAAGGTGACAGTAGCGAAGAAAAAAAAGAATTATCCAAACAAGACATTATTCCAGTGCAAGGCAACATCAATATCCCAATCAAAGAAATTTTTGCAACAGAGGAAGATCCTGATGATTTTGACTATGGAGATGACCGTTATGTTGGCAGTCACCCGGCTCAAGTTCATGATGTTCAAGGAATACTTGATTCTTTTAATGCGAAAAAATTGTCACAATCAAGATTTTTGACAGCTGATGAAAGGATGCATCGCTTGGAATCCCTGCTATCGGAACTTTCTTACCGCCGTATTACTGTGGGGCGCAAAGCCTGGAACAATTGGAAGCTGTCAAAGCATCTTTCTTCGTTGACTTTAGAAACATTGCAATGCTTGGGCGACGCGAAATTGGATTCTCTGGGACTTAAATTTAACAACCCGCTGATGGCGCTACGAGATCGAGCGATGGATGGCTTGTATGGTCATGATGCTTTGGAAACTTATCTGGAGCTCATTCGTGTCTTGCTGAAATCGGACTCAGCGCAAGTTGGAGAATATGCTGCAAAGAATACTATGAAAGATAAAGGATTAAGCCCATCTCGATCAATTGGATTAAGTTCCTTGGCAAGTGTGTGCTCAAGCCCAGATGTCATGGGCAATACTAAATTGAAACACGCAGTAAAGATAAGAGAGACGATCATGGAATGTCTTGATGAATTTGTTGACTGCATTGAATTTGTCCGTCCAAAGAAGAGCGACAACTTACAAAACGATCCGTCCTTACCGACGTGGGTGCGTGTCTCAATGGCGTTGTCGCAGGTGATGGATTTTGTTACCGGGGTGAAAAGTAGATCAGACTGCTGTGGCACGGATGAATCTTTTAAGGATTCTCTTTCGACAAGTGACGCACAACAGATTCTACAATCTGGACTATTCCGTGAAATTATACTTCTCTTTGGATATACGGAAGGCTCCGAAGTGGAGAATTGTTTAAAACCACGTACAGCAACCGCTACGGTCGTAGTTCGGGAGCAACTTTCACGCCTGATACTTGTATTGTCTTCAAAGTCACAGATCTTGGGCAAGTATGCCGCTCGCGTTCCCGAGTTGACAAACATCTTGTATTCTGACAGCTTTCGGCAAGCCAGTATTGTGGATGCAATATGCTGGTACTCATTACTTGGTACAATCGTATCCACAAATAAAGGCCCTCAATTGAGAATGAAAGGGGTTGTTACGATATCTGGGAGCGAATTAAAAACGAAATGCAGAACTGATTTCCTTCATTTCTGTGAAACAGTTATTGATGCGATAAAAAATGACACTGCCAGCAATTCCATTGTTAGTGATTTCTTGCGATTATCTTCCTGTTTTCAACAGTTACCATATTTGACTGACTGCTGGAAAGAAGCAGTCAGTTTAGGAGCGGGACGCCAGGCCATTAAAACTGCAATCTCGAACATCATGAAAGCCCTTCCTGCATTTAGCGTACGAAATGAAGTAGACGGGGATAAAGAGGAAAAGAAAAAGGTATCTCGAAGTGGTGTTGATTTTGGGACAATAGCAGCTGTACGGAAAAGTTGCAAATCGCTTTTGCTATCATTAGATATAGAAGAAGGATCTGCCAATCTGCCTTCAACAAGGTTATCTTCAAAGACAGATTGAATTCAAGTTACTTTCTAATTCGCACTCAGTCAAAATGTCTTTATTTAAATGAATATGTACAAAAGAAAGCGCTTCGCCCAAACAACATGATTTACATTTACATCACGCTACAGTATTGATATAACACCTCATAGATTGCTGCGCACTTTCAATATTCGATACTTCGTGGCTTTGAAACCATGGCGAATCGAGTAATATCTGCGCAGGCATTCTCTTGTTAGGCGCTCTTTGAAGGGACCAGATCAGTATTTCACCAAGTCTGCCTGACGGCGAGGTGGCTACTTTGCACCAATCAACTTCGCCTGCCATTTTACTTTTCTCCGATGCATTCTTGGACAAGGATTTGATAACTTCATCCACATCGAATTCCTCAAGAGTCATGGCCAACTCAATGATGCTTAATATACCCTTGCGGTGAGTTGGTCTCTTGACGCTCTGATTTTCGACAGATAGTGGGCTCCATCCTCCAGTTGCACATTCGATTAGAACAAGTCCAAAAGACCATACATCACAAAGAGGACCATAGGCCTTATCCAATATTCTTTCTGGTGACATGTATTTGGAAGTTCCAATTACTGTGTGATTCAATCCACTTATTGTAGCATCATCTCCTGTCTTGGTAAAAGCAGCAAAGCCAGAAATCCCCATATCTGACACCTTGATACGACCTGACGAATTCAGCAAAATGTTTGCAGGTTTAATATCTCGATGGATAATGTTCTCATGATGCAAGTACGCCAAGCCCCATAATATTTGATATGCAGCTCCAGCGAGTGCATTCTCCGAAAGAACCCGCGGTGCCATTTCATTGGTCATCTCCACACCTTCTCCCATTCTCAAAAACTGTGCAAGACTTCCATAATCCATGTACTCCATTGCCATGATAACTCTTCCAGGTTCGTAAAATGCTCCTACGAGTTGAACTAGACACTCGCACTGAAGCTTGCACAAAATTTTTAATTCTTGAATGACCATTGATGATTGTTTCTTCTTTTCTGTAGCGTCGAGACTGGGTGCGTATACATCTTGATTCGCCTTGTTGTCTAGCTGGAATTCCTTTAATGCATAAAACTTCCTTGATTCGTCATCTTTCAGCCTTGCGCGGAAGACTACACTTGATATTCCTCTTCCTATGGTTCCGTCAATTATAAACTCATCAATGGAGGGAGTTTCTGCAATGATTTCACCTTCAAATCGAAGATAATTCCTTCCTATTGATAAGCCCTCGGCCCTATAGGTGGTTCCCAAATCTTGGAGTGAACTATTGCGTTCGTCGGCATTGACGGTTGCTAAATCAATAGAAAGATTTGGCTTCTTCATTCGATCTGAGAACCACTACCACGAGCAAGCAAGGAAATGAGATAGATATTCAATAACGACAATGAGACTAATCTATCTTCACTTTCTTGCAAGAAGAACTTTTGAGGGTTTATGGAATTCAAGGGACAATAATTCAAAAGTGAGTGTGTGTGACTATCATACTCAACGCGTAGGGATATTAGGTATTTTATAAATGCTGTCTACAACAGTAGTAGTATAAGAAATAAGAAGTAGAGTATGATGGTATTAGGTATGGTGACCATTAAAATTTAACATAAAAAATAACAGTACGACCTGAACCTCTAGAGTGATCAGTTTATGATTACTGGTAATTTAACCGACCATCCCCGCCAGCAGAGAGAGCAGAGGAGAGGAGAGGGAGGGAGGGCTCGTCAACAATAAATTTTAGCATTTTAGAGATGAAGATCTGATGAAGATGATGATGATGATGATTCTTCAGATACAAGCGACAAGATACAAGATGATACAAGATACCAGATACCATACAAACAATACGATACTGCTGTTGTACATATTACTATCAGCCATCAATCCCAGTCCTCCCATTATTGTACCCACCAGCAGAACAGTAAAAGAACACACTACTCAAATTGCAACCGGAATAATCACACAACATTTAGGACTTGGGCAATAATACACTCTATTATACTCCCACGTACCCTGTACATACTGCATCAACTACAATATCCATTTACGTTGCCTAACCAGCACAATAAATAGGCTCAAGACAATCATGCGCCAGGCAAAGCTCCATATTGAAACATCGAAAGATGGCGTTAAAGCAGCGATCTACCCACTCATACACAAGGCTCTTCAAGACTCACTGACTGAGTCGTCAAATTTTTACATTGCTATGAGCGGAGGATCCCTCCCTTCACTCCTGTCCGCTCTCCCACAATCATTTCAAACTGCTGAGATTGACCCACAGTGGTGCAAATGGCATGTGTTACTAGCCGATGAGCGATTGGTATCCTCTTCTGATCTAGACTCGAATATCAAGGCACTGAAAGAAGCCTTCCTCGACCGCGTGCCTATACCCACGAGTCAGATTTATGGAATTGACGAATCACTATTGATCGCCGATGGTGAAAATTCCAGCAGGCACACAGCTATTGCGCAAGAATATGAAGCACGAGTCTTTTCTGAGCCGATTGAAAGCAAAAGACGATATCTAGTGGATTGTGCTTTGCTCGGATTTGGTCCAGATGGTCACACTGCTTCTCTTTTTCCAAACCACCAGATCCTTCGTGAACATGCCTCACTCGTTGCTGGGATACACGATTCTCCCAAACCCCCTCTAGAACGCATCACACTCACAATGAAGGTTTTTAACAAATTCACGAAAAATATCATCTTCGTAGGTTTAGGAGAGAGCAAAGCGCCCATACTTCGAGATATATTTGAGCGCGTACACCTCATAAGCGGAGAAGACAAAGCATCTAAAATATGCGTTGTGGAACTAAAGGATGCAACGGGTCAGGTTCATCCCTGTGGAATGATTCAGCCTATAGGAGGAGAAGGATTAGTCTTTGTGACTGATACTGATGGCGCACAAGCGTTGACAACATCGCAGCAATGTTGTTCGTTACTCTAGCGGTAAATATACGCTCTAGGTAAATATACACTCGATGAGACGTGATTCAGATATCGTCATATATTTTGGAACGAGGGAACCTTGCATCGATGGAATTCGTCCGCACCACCAACCAAGAGCAGCAGAATTTGATGCATCTTTGATTCTGTCTAGTCATGTCTCCTAGTTTGTGCACATTTCAAAGGAACTGTTAGTCGCAGCTCTATCTCAGTCAGCCTGCATGTAGCTTTCTTGCCATATGTAATCAAGACTGCTAGCTAGCTAGGAGGCACTTTGACATCTAGCGTCCAGGTTTTGAATGTCAGCTTCGAACCTGCTTTCAGTTTGAGGTACAAAATCTGAATTATAACTTTTCAACTTGGAGCAAGCAATCCAACAGCGCCCGTGATCTTTGAAAGTGAACATAGTCTTTGAAAATTTTGATCACAAGTTTATAATAAACTCTAATAATTTGTTTATCCTTTTGTTCAACCCAATTGCCAATGGGTAGATAGATGGCAAGTCAATTTAGATGCCCTGTCAAAAAATGTCATAAGTGCACGGAAAGGAGTAGCTGGTTGTTGACCGATTCCCTTTTGACTCCTCCTCTGACGATTGTCGTGCCTTTGAGTTTTCGCTCTCGCCGCCATCCCATTCTCCCCCCTACTTGAAACCGAATTTTCTATTATCGTTTAACACTATCCATCATCCCTGCTGATCCCTGATCTGAACAGATCTGACAGGATCTGAACTATGTACTGTACTATTGTCATTTTAGTCATTTTTAAATAGCCTAGATAAATATTATGGTCTGTCCATCAACACGTCCACCATACTTTTTGCTAGAATACTGTCTTGAATCATCATCATCATCATCATCATCATCAGCTTGAATGGAGTGTGGGGATTCTTCATAACACAACTCAACATATCAACTAGAAATAAGCACCGGACCCATAAGTCCACGCATTAAACACAGAAGTACAAACTATTCTGAATCTCTTCACCTTTACAGCCTTTACCGCTTTCACCACTATAGAAATTATGTTGGTTGTGAAAACATTAATATCACGCATAATTCTGAAACATTTCAAACCTCACATTACTACCACCGCAGGTGCATTGTCATCTACCAGCAGGCAGCATCTTGCTCACCAGATCGAAGATACCCTTGACGATCGAGATGTCGTTGAACAATTGGATGATGCTATTGATGGCACCAAAAATAAACTAGAAAAGATGGAGGAATCCGAACAATTTCTAGGAACCCGAATAAGGCGGTATAGACAGATGTTAGCAGAGCACCAGATGCGGCTTCAGAAAAAAAGAGATACTATGACCAATTTGGATAGAGAAAGGCACATGAAACAGCAAGAGAGATACCAGCTTCAGATTTGTGATGTAATTGACATTCATAGGAACATCTTGAAAGAAGTTGAAATATTGAGGCGGAAATTGAAAAGCTTGGAGCAAAAACGGAATGACTTTTGCACAAAGCGAGATGAGTGTGAGGAATTTTTGGTTGCATCAGCTAGACTTGACCTTGATAACGTTTGCCCTACTGATGATGAAACGGAGCTGGAAATGGGCGTTTTGAGCAGGGTTCAACCTACCGAACTCGAACTTTCCTAACTTTCACAGGCAAATATGTAAATAATCATTATGCACTTATATTAATCAATCGTTATTAGATAATAGGCTATAAGATAATAGAGTGAAACGAAGAATGATGCATTTACAATAGATCATCATCACTGTCATCAAAGTCAACAAGATCGCTTTCAGCATTTTCCCATTCGTCGATTTCTGTTGTGTCTTGGTTAGTACAGTCCTCAAACCCTGAGTTGTTAACGTCAAATGCTTCGATACTACTAGAGGAAAAGTCCACTTGCAAACCTTTCGAAGAAGCCAGCGCAATCTGGTTTTCTTGAACTGTATTTTGCATTCTGCTGCCCTCTTTTTTAGTCGCCGGTAATGGTTCCACTCTTTTCCTCTCCTCTTTCACAACCGGCTCCATGTGAATGTCAGAAGAAAGATCTTTGGGATCGTATTGGTGTAGGGATATTCTCCTTTGTGTTGGAGTCGAAAAGGTTAGATTGAATTTCTCCTCTTTTTTAGTAACGCCATAATTATAAGCACATCACTCACCATGCCTTCACTTGGCCTTGCCATCTCCGGTTTGGAATATCCAATGTGTGATCCGGTGTTACTGGTTGCTCCTTAGATCTTCTTCTCATTTTCTTTGGAACTTTCTGAAGATATTCGTCATAACCAACCGTATTTTTCCCCTTCTGAACCATTTTGTACCTAGTCTTCATACGCTGCACTTCCTGAGGAATTATAGGATCCAATTTACGAATGCCGAGATCTTCATTATTCTTTTCATCTGAACCTGTGGTAGTTGTGCTAGTAGCAACGGAGACTTTTCCAAAAGGAAGCTTGCGTCGCTTTGGGACTACATCCAAAACTGTGCTATTCGGTTCATTTTGAGGAAACAGTCTCTTCGGCATGATGCTGTATTACGAAGAGATAATATTCTATGATAAACAATACCAAGTATTTGCTTTTGTTGATTAGATTAGCCACAGGCGGGTGATGAACCTTTATGCCAGAGGACGATTATCGATTATGATTTATGATGATGGATGATGGAATGTGAAAAAATGATATGTGCACTGGCGGCGTGGGTCTTGTAAAGAGACTGTAAGATGGAAGAAGGAGGAAAAGAGGAGATTGATCACATGTTCGGATGATGATGATGATGATGATTCTACAATAATCAAAAATAACACTAAAATGAAGACAATCATCGTTTAATGCTACAAAGTTAAGGCTACGAGCCTCCTTGCCCCCCTCCAATGATTTCCTTCTCGCCTTTGAAATCCTTTTTAAGCTCCCACATTCCCTTGTTTTCGCCAGCTCTCTTGAATTCAGCAATTTGCTGCAACTCGGCTCTGATTTCTTTTTCTGATCTCCCGCCACTCGCTGCTCTCAGTTCTTTGACACTCCAATATTGTTGCTGGCTAAACAACTCAAAGAGAATGCTTCGCACTGATTGAGTTTCATCAAACTTTCTCTTCCTATTTTGATTCAACGCAGCAGTCTGCAAATTCTTTTGGGCTTCGATGACCTTCTTACCAAAATTCGCGATTGTGCTACCAAATCCACTGCCTAAAGATCCCATGTTCACCAAGCTCAAGTCTGCGCTTTGAACTGGCTTCACATGTCTTTTATCCTTCCCTGCTACAGTGTTCAACAATCTCGCCTTGCACATGTCTCTATAACGCTGGGATCGTTCAATCTGTAGATTGCAGGAACGAGAAATTTTACCATGAACTGAAACTGCACCGGTATCGTGACGTGTGAATGGATGTAACGTAGGTATCTTGGTTGTTAAATTGGAAATGGTGTAATCCAGTGGCAAATCTTGACTGTTTACTAATTCTTCTGAAACACTGATGGCAAGCTTTTGACGAACAACCTTTGCCCTTTTTTCAGGAGGTTCTTTTGGATACGGAGGATTTCCCTTCGTGAAAGTTAAATGTCCTAGGAGGGTCCCTTCAGGTGCTTCATCCCACAGTTGTGCCAGCTTAGGTGGAAGGCGGGCAAGCCACAATTGCTTCGATGCCTCTGATGTGTCTAGTTTTCCATATGTAGCAAGTGATGTTCCTGCCTTTGAATTTTTAACTTTTCTTTGTGATGCGGACATGGTACCAATTTGAATTATTTGCTGCAATGGGTGAAAGTGGTGATGCACGCTACAAAAGAATGAATGATTATGACTAGTTTGAGATGATGATATTCGTGTCTCTATTACGATAACGCTTCACAAGCTAGCGACGACGACGACGCATCCTCTCTCTCTCTCTACTCTAGAGTAGAGAGAGAGAGAGAGAGTATTTATCTCTTGCTTTTAAGACGGTGGTGGTTCGTAGCTTTACAACCACGGGAGCAGTTAGCGCATTTTGCATTCGTATACCCCCCCCCCCAGGGGGGAACAGTTATAGAGGGTGTCTACAAACTCAAATCCGGTCACTCTAATCATCATGGCAGTGCCATCAAAAAATTCTCATTTTCTTTTTTCTTTGTCTCTTCAAACATCTGTTTCAATCAGTGTTGATCATTCTCCTCTACGTAAATTTCATTAAGTGTCAACGGAACTTCTATTCCTGTAGACGATCTCCCTCTTTTGTTGAACAGGCCCATCAGTAGTGATGACGAGGACGACTCCTCGTCCTCGTTCGCTGCTACTATCACTCTATCTCGCTTAGAGCAGCTGTCATACACTTTATTACCCTCGAAATATTTTGGTAACTCTCCAATCTCAGTTAAAATATGCTTGTATCGCACCTTTTTATTTATGCAAGGCTGAGGATTTACTTTCTTGTAAAATGGATTTCTGTCAAAAACAACACGCGTTATTTTTTCAGAGGTCTGAGTACGGACAGATGGACAGCAGTTATGCCCCAATCCCTTTTTGTATTTATTGGTAATTGTATTTTTTTTCAAGTGGGAATTGCAAGGAGACTTTGAAATGATCTTCATGGCGTCTTGTGGGGGAAGCGGAGACAATCTCCTAGACTTCAATGGAGAAAGCAAGTCTTCTGTACTCATATTAATTGATGAGAGCATAATTTTTTTCTAATTCTGGCAAGAAGATTTTTGACTAAATCTAGCAATGCATTCTTGGATAATGTCTTCGAGGGCTGAACGCAAAAAATAAAAACAGAGTCAAACTTATTGAATATGATAACCCAAGACTGGAAATGTTTTGAAGTATCAAAATAAATAGAATTCTTAGTACTTATATTTTATTTTACTTCAAAAAGCCACCAAAACCTTCCAACCCCTCCTCTTTGAGTTTCTCTTTTGTTATCTGTTTTTGTCGGTCAACTATCTCTTTCAAACGCTTTGCTTCGGCTGCAACCCCAATTGGTCCCTTCAATTTCGCAGAGGCGAGCTTGAAATCCCTAACAGTGGTCCAATTTCCGTCATCGTCCTCCAGCTTGCCTCTTAAAAACTTCTTTATTCGTCTTACTTTTTGGTCCCTATCAAGAAAAGAACCGCCTTGCAACGTTATAACAAGATCCTTTTTACAATCAATTGATTCAATTACTGCCTCTCTATATGCACGTTTGTCTCCATGCACCATATTGGGTTGATAAAAAGCAATTTGGTCACCTGGGCGTAATATAAAATCTTTTGTTTTCCCTCTCCTCATCACATTACTGAAATCCTCTGATGAATATTCATCATGATCGCTTCTTTCAACTTCTTGAGACTGTGAAATGATGGCAGAGCTAGAAGATAATTGGCATTCTGTGGAAGAAGAATCGGGTTTCATTTCTTGTTCCATCTCGTCCTCTGAATCTTGACACGTCTTTTTTTCTTGCATTCTCTCGACAGCCGCTTTCATAACTTTTTTCATGTACAGTTCCATGGCGGTAATACTAGCCTCATCTTGAAAGTGCTTCTTTCTGCTTTTTCTATTTTGATTCGCTAGTTTGTTCATTTTATCTGAGCACCATTCGTGTACTATAACATCCGCCGGATTCTTTTCATTGTCATTCTTGCCATGATAAGGGACCAACGTAGACTTCCCAACGAGGCTTAAATGTTTAAATCCAGTCCCTTCAATGTATTGAACGAGGGACTTTTTGCTTTGATCCCATTTTTCGGGTAGGTTCAATCCTGTTGCATCGTCTGGATGGCACGTTCGGCAAGGATGCCACTGGACAGGAGCTGTTTTCTTACTGCCTCTCTTTTTGATTTCCTTATGCCAATATAGATCACGAGGATGCCGTACTTCCGACGGAACTGAAGCACAGCTGACAATCCGCAATGCTTTTGTTTCATTTGAGACAGTCTTCTCGACCTTGGAACCGGATCTACTTGTCCTGGGAGCGCGTGATGTCAACACATCATCTTTGTTAATTTCCCGCTTTTGCTTCTTGTTGCTGAAGGCTTGAAAGTTGAGTAGCTCGTCATCTGAATCCAAATCACTTCCTCCCAGTTCAGCCATTGTTATTCTAGCAATAGGTTTCTGTTGAGGTATAAGGTACCTACAGATGATGTGCGATTTTCGATACCTATCTGATATCAATATAAGTATGTACTTACCAGCTCTTACCAGCTTTCGGTATCAGTAGGTAGAGTAGTTCTGAAAAATAACCGAGGGGCGACGGGCGAAGAGGAGACATTTTTTCATTTTTATTTGTTTCAGATGATTTCGACATTATTCATACCTTCTCTTTCCCTTTTTCTTCCTTTTTTAGTTCTCATTCTGTTAAATAGGTTATACTTGAAGATATTTATAATCGCTAAATTATCCGCATCCTCTACAAGCCGGCGAGGAAGAGGCAAAGCAAAAAATCTGACGAAAACGCAATAATACAGGATAATACCTCTCTCGTCGCTAGCGACTAGCGACTAGCATAAACTATCTTAAACTCTAGACAGTTAATAATTGGTAAGTTACCGAAGAACTGGGAGCCATCCTCTTATCATCTTGGTCTATTGAACATCGCTCTGAGCCTAATGAATTTATCTTTGATGGATAAAAGATCTGATAAAATGAAACCTGTCTTTGTTACCCAGTTACTGATCAATAACTAACGCATTGTTTCACTCTAACTCCAACAGCAAAAACAGAATGAATTTCGTTGACGATATCAAAGAATCCGATTATGGTTTCATCTTCAAGGTTTCCGGACCTCTTGTTGTTGCAGACGGTATGAGTGGTGCAGCGATGTACGAACTTGTTCGTGTAGGTCATTCTAAACTTGTCGGAGAGATTATTAAGCTCGAAGGTGACACCGCATCCATCCAGGTTTATGAGGATACCTCTGGGCTCACTGTGGGAGATCCTGTGTTGAGGAAGAAGCAGCCTCTTTCCGTCGAGCTTGGACCTGGAATCATGGGAACCATTTTCGATGGTATTCAGCGTCCATTGGAACAAATTTTCCAGGAAACTGGAGATGTTTACGTGCCGAAGGGAGTCGATACTCCTTGTTTGACTCGTGATGTCCGTTGGACTTTCACTCCTGCGAATGTGAGTGAGGGGCAACCTATCTCTGGAGGCGATGTGATAGGAATTGTATTTGAGAACGAAATAATTGATCAGCACAAGATCCTCTGCCCACCCAACGTGTATGGAACCATCACAAAGATCAACACCACCGGAACTGATGGGCAAGAAACCTTCCTTGTAGATGATGTTGTTGTTGAGGTCTTTAACGAGGCTCAGAACAAGACTCACTACCTTACACTCTCACATTTCTGGCCTGTTCGTCGTCCTCGTCCAATCGCCGAGAAGCTTCCTGGAAACCAGCCTCTTATCACCGGACTCCGTGTTATTGATGGACTTTTCCCTTCTGTGCTTGGAGGAACTTGTGCGGTACCCGGTGCTTTCGGATGCGGAAAAACTGTTATTTCTCAATCTCTTTCAAAGTTTTCCAACTCTGATGCGATTGTTTATGTCGGATGTGGAGAACGTGGTAACGAAATGGCTGAGGTTTTGTGCGATTTCCCTGAGCTAACCATGACTTTGACTGATGAGGTGACCCAGGAGGAGCGTGAAGTAGGTATCATGAAACGCACCACTCTTGTTGCAAATACCTCTAATATGCCTGTGGCGGCGCGTGAGGCATCTATCTACACTGGTATTACTCTGGCTGAATATTTCCGTGACCAGGGAATGAATGTCTCTATGATGGCTGATTCTACTTCACGCTGGGCTGAGGCCCTTCGTGAAATTTCAGGACGTCTTGGAGAAATGCCTGCCGATTCCGGTTACCCTGCGTATCTTGGAGCCCGTCTTGCTGCTTTCTACGAACGTGCTGGGCGTGTTTCCTGTCTTGGATCCCCTGATAGAGAAGGAACTGTGTCCGTCGTTGGAGCTGTATCTCCTCCTGGTGGAGACTTTTCAGACCCTGTAACTGCTGCTACTCTATCCATCGTACAGGTGTTCTGGGGACTTGATAAAAAGCTTGCGCAGCGGAAGCATTTTCCTTCTGTAAATTGGCTTATCTCCTACACAAAATATATGCAAGTACTAGAGCCTTTTTTCAACAAGATGGACCCCAGGTACTCATATCTTCGAAATCAAGCACGTACCATTCTTCAGCAAGAAGATAACTTGTCCGAAATTGTGCAACTTGTAGGAAAGGAATCTCTTTCTGAGGATCAAAAGGTTGTAATGGAAGTTGCCAAGCTAATTCGTGAGGATTTTCTTGCACAAAATGCGTTTACGGAGCATGATTACACCTGTCCTCTCCCTAAGTCTGTTGGTATGCTGTCTGCTATTGTCACTTTCTATGATTTGTGTCAGAAGACTATTGCAGATAGTCCTGCAGATGCAAAGCTCACTTATGCACACATTAAGACTGCCCTTGCCCCTTGTATCCAGAAGGTGGTTGATGCAAAGTACATTGATCCAAAAACTCCCGTCGAAGAAATCAACAAGTTTTATGCTGATTTGAATGATGATCTTCAATCCGAATTCCAGACTTTGTGTGACGGCATGTGATGATATATTATTATTAGTCCAATTTTTGAGGTAAACTGAGGATGTGGAATGAATAACCAAACACTATTACCAGCAGTACAACTTAAAAAAATTTTAAATCATTGAAAAACAAAAGATGTTGAAGACTTAAACTTAGGAATCTGATTCCAGAGAAAGACCTATTTTCAGACCGAATGCTGCACTCTCTTGCTCCAATACAATCTTTTTCTCGACATGAACTTCAACTCACCCTTCGTTTACATCCATTGCGTCGTCCTCGGTTATCGAAAGATCATCATCAAAGACATCGCCCGTCACTCGAATGCCTTCGTTTGATGAATTCGACGCAATATCTTTTATCATCTCTCCATCCGCATCTTTTGAAGTAGGTGCATTACCAGCATGATCATTATTGTTACAAGTAGATTCTATCGACTCTTTCACATTAGCTTTCTCCTGATCAAAAGCACTTTCTTCACTATGGGAGATTATTACCACTAAAATCAACGTAGCTGGGTCAAGAACATAAGAGAAGTGCCCAGACTCAGAAACTTTCTTATCAGCATCAGGCTGAAGGATATCAATGGTATTCTTCGCGACAGAAACTTCATTCGCCTATATTTGAGATCGACGCCCAAACCTATTACGAAGGTCTCCAAATCGCCTTCGTGGACAAATTCCTTTATGTTGTTGTGATACTGGATGTAAAACATGCGTTTCGTTATTGGCCTCTGCTCCCAGATTCTTCAATTGACTGATAAGATTGATCCTTGTCTATCGACTCCTTGAGTACATGTAATCCTTCCGAATTCAGTCACATTACATTGGAGTTTTCAAATTGGTAGTCAGCATCGTCATCAGTTCCATTAATACCATCACTTTCCACAACAACTTTACAAGAGATTGTTCTTGTAAACCTCCTCTTCGTCCATGGAATCGGCAAAGTCTTCCAGAGTCTCTTCATTTGCATTCGATGAGAATGGATCATAATCCAAGGTAGTAGCATTGACGAATTCTTCTTCTTCCTCTTCAGATTCCACTGCGCTGGTGATATCTGCAATATCGTCCTGAGCACCATCGTTATTGAACGCATAAAGGA
>Ga0306864_1000284_pt1 | contig 24480 bp, 16 predicted proteins | sample AntRauTorckE5430_FD_190448 | JGI IMG/M metagenome (GOLD analysis project Ga0306864, IMG submission 190448) | Saline lake microbial communities from Rauer Islands, Antarctica - Metagenome Torckler E5 #430 (v2) (version 2) | ecosystem: Environmental > Aquatic > Non-marine Saline and Alkaline >...
TTGGGACCTTGAAGGTGTTTAGACCCATGGAGAAGGAAGGTGGAGTTGATGATGTCATCTTGATCTATTTTGGATTTTGATACTTTGGCAACTGAAACAATAATTATTGTGTGCGTTTTTGTATGATTTGGTTTATGAATTCGGCGAACATGATAAAAGTGATATAAGCGTCGACGTGCGACGTGTTAGATATTTAATGTAGATAGGCAGCGAGCGCGCGAGAAATGGGTAACATGGAAATTCAAAATATGAAGGACGGTCAGTCGAAGTAAGGTTGTAAGAGGGGATGACATCATGCCAACGACGAGCGCCTTCTTCCTCTCTCTCCTGTTGGCTGTTGTCATAGGACAATAGTATGTATGTTCGTGCATAACGCTTTATTGGAAGTGGCGAAGAGACGGCAACCATTTGAAAAGGCGGAGCCCAGATCATTCACAATATGTAATTAGTGCACGTTTAGTGAGGTTCGTCGTAACAAAAAGACATTAAATTGAAATTAAAACAGCGGAATAATCAATAATGATACTACTGTTTGAGTTGCTCAACGCTAAAATAGCTTCCGAGTCACAGTAAGTCGTGAGCGATGGGCGTCACTTTTAGCCTCTTTTAGCACACTGTTGTAGTAGTTCTCATCCTTCACATTTCACATGGCATTATCAATTATCACTTATCACTTATCACTTATCAACACAGTAACAACCACACTTCGTGGGCACTATACAGCCAATCTTCGTGGACCTAACAAAATACGTTCCTCGTTTTGTAGAAAGTGGGACCTACGATTAGAGTGCTGCAGAAGAATCAAATTATCAACAGCCTGTCTGATTTTGGTCCGTGCATCATGATTCCACCACCGAGGCACACCTACCTTCACATTACTTATTCTTCTCATCTCTACCTTTCTGCACCTATTATTCAACCAAATCATCACTTTTGTGGTGACCCTACTTTTCTAGCATGCATGGTCACCCTCTTCGTAACAACATTTGAATATTACTTTTAGCGCATATACCAAATTTAGAAGACGTGTAATTAATGATTTATAAGTTACATTATTTTGTTTTATGTCATTGGATCTTAACTCATCTTAATCCAGAATGTTCCCATTATTTTGTAATGTGTCATTGGATCATGACTCATCTTGATGCAGAATGCAGCTCACGGCTTGCTTGCCCTCCTGCCCTTCTTCTTGAAAAATCATTCACTACTAAAAATAGAAATGGGAAGACCTTGACAGCAAGATCCAAGTACAGCAATCTCTTCAACGAACATGCCACTACAAATATCATGGCTCGAGCAGATTTTGCTTTTCCTTCAAAGTCTTCGAAAGAGATCCGCAGGCCAAACTCGCAAGTGAGTGACAGAAGTCAGCCAAAGTGCAACGACCTAATTGAAAGACGAAGTGTGCACGACCTCAGGACCTTGCAGCATTTAGAATATGTTGAAACTGACGAGATGAAGAATTCTGCAGACGAGGAAAGATTGCCGACTCAATCGCCCTCTGGCGTTGTTGATGTTTGCATGATGGGTAAGGTTAAAAAGCCTCCAAAGTCTTTGCTAAGACGAAGACGTCCTGGTCCTTGGACGTCTCGACGACCTCTCTTAAAAAGTCTCTACCCTCGCATGGCTTCTGAATTAGAGGAGTTTGAACGTTCTCGTAAGGAATGCTCAAAAGATAAGAATTTCCTCCCGTCGCACAAGAATTCTGAACCTCCAGGTATAATTAAATTTGGATCAAATACCAGCAAACCTCCTCTTTCCATGAGACTGCCAACAGCGAATATCATTAAGTGGAAGCCAAGCGTTCAAAAGAAAAGGATGCAGAAGAATCCGATGCCATCTAGGATGACAAAAACAGCACCTAAACAAACTATTGAAATGATCCAACATAAGGATAACAATAGGAAAGAGAGGCAGGCAAAAACGAAGGAGCGAATACAGCTTGCAAAGAAGAAAAGGGGCGAACTCTATAACGCAAAAATAAAGAAAATCGAAGACACTTTAGAGAAGAAAGAACAAAAGCGACTGAGCTCAATAAGATGCAATGAGATCGAAATGCAACAGACAAAATTATTGACTGCAATTATTCTTGCCTCTGCCACTCGACGATGGCTGAAAAACGCGCCTGTGATACTAGCGGAATGCCGTAGAAAGAAGTTGCTAGAAGAAGCAGCAATCAAGATACAAACTAGGTGGAAAAAAGAAATGTTTGTAAGGAAGGCATTTATTGCAAGCACCATAAACAAGAAGTTGAAATTGTATGGTTGGCGACTCAAATTACATGCAAGATGCAATCGTCGAAGTCTTTATGCAAAAATCATTCGAACATTTCTCATCGACGTGACAAAGCATCCTTTGTCATTTGCCCTTTATGAGTTTCGATCGCGAATACTAAAGGCCCAGCGGCTGACAAGGAATTTTCTTGATTGTAAAAGAGCTCGTTTGTACGCGTTAGAAGAGTTATGGAAGAGAGTAGAAAAGAAAATTATTCTTTCCGAAGAGTCGAAGAGTAAGAGACGAAGACATAAAAATGCTTTATCAGATATAACTCATCGAAAGATTTTGTCGAAAGGGCTTGCGGGGATTGTCAAAGGGGCAGTCAATCACGCCGATCAGCAGACCTCTTCTGTTTCTTCGCATGTGCAAGAAATGACACCGCATGGAACGTATCGAGTCCTTTGCCAATTTCACCTTGAGGATAGCAGACGGACCTTTAAGGAACACATCCATAAGAAAATGCCAAGTAGAATCCACGACTTATGTCACGACGACGCCAGAAAGTTGTTAGAAGGTTTTGATAACGTTAGACTCGCACAGTATCATACCGTTAGACCTTTTCCTGCCTTCCTGTTGTATAGTAGATATGATGAATTTCGGAAAAAAATTGAAGGTATGAAAAAGATGATTAATTTTAATTTGTGACAGTGAATGATCAACTTCGAACTCAGTTTTCTTTTTCATGTCTGCTCTCGAAGATTTCCGTAATAATGAAGAGGTACAGCTCGAAGGAGCCAGCGAGCGACTAGAATTTTACAAGGAATCACACAAAGCAAATCATTATGCAGCTTGTGGGTCTAACACTTCAGTTATAAACAGACCAACATTGATATGCAAGGACACAGACGCAAAGATTGCGCTCGACTTTAACATACGTTCACATTGTATCGCAGAAATGAGGCAATTGTTTCATCTCCTTGATCGAGATTCGGAAGGTTTTCTAAGGAGAAAGAAGCTCGAAAGTTTATTTGAAATACAAAATGAAGAAACCGCCGAGCCTGCGTCAACAATAGGACCAGTGATCCAATTTCGTGAATTTATTCGAATCTTGCAGTTAGAACTCAATAGAGACCTATCATATTCTTCAGACTTGGTCATACATGCATTTAATTATTTTGCACCAACAGAATTCGATCGAACGGAAGGAATAATTCGGCGAGACTTGTTGATGGAGATTCTTCAATTATACGGAGACAACAAATGGACAGGAGGGCAATCAGCATCATGTTTGAATCGCATTGGACTATTTTCAACACATGTAAATTACAAACGGCTGGTGGAAAATGTGCATAGACTCTGGGAATGTAAGTCATGATAATTTGATTAATTTACATTGATATAATACAAGTTACAAATGATTCAGAAGGAGATCGTAGACCTATTACTCCTTTCATTTCAACACATCCAATGCGTCGAAAAAAGTTAAGACTTTAGTGTAGCATTCGAAACCACATCTCAATTAAATACTCTGTGAAAGAAAGTGTTGCGTTATTATTTTATAGAGGCAAATATAATCAAGACTATCAGACATCCAATTTGCGATATCGCCGAAGGCAGTGAGCACAATCTTTTGCACCTGGTATTTAGCAATCTTAGATGATAAATTGAAGTGATGTTGTATCGCCACAAAAGCCTATTAATGTGTTCTATAAAAGGAGATTGCGATACAAGAGAAGAAGCTACAGGACAACTTGGTTCGAAAAGACGCTTAAAGCCTATGTTGCGATCAAGTGTGTGCGAAGGTGGAGAAAGCACGTAAATACAATTTGGAAAATGTGCTCCAAAATGCAATTATTTGATGAGGCTTTTTGCGAATAACTACATCACAATGATATGCTTCTTTGTGAGCCCATCCTTAACAAAATTTCAAGGCATTAATAAAGATCAAGCTGTTTGATGAGCGAGTGCACAATTAACACAACTCAAATGCAAATTAATCTAGTCCGTCCTTACTGGAGGCTACTGTACCGTACCGACATCCTTGCGCAAAACCCAAGTAGACGATTCAATATCATCTAGAATGACATTGAATGTTATATAATAGTGCCCGATTACCTCTAAGTCCTCGTCCCTACCATATCTATATTCAACCTGATAAAAGTCTTTTCCGTGAACAGCTTGATCTCGATCAATTGGAACTTCACCCTCTTCTGTACAATGATGAAGTGTATAGAAGCGAGACTGTAGCCCTTTAAATTGCAGTGGCACAGCTCCAATACCTCCTTGGATGGTCAACTTGACCATGCATTGGTCGACAACAGAGATGACGATGGGGTAGGTGGATACCACTTCACCTCCAGAATTAACTACAACCGAACGAATGTTCTCAGCAGCTTCACGATGAATGGTTTTCCAACTATTAGGACTGTCTGCTAAATGGCGTTGCAAGCTCATATTTGGACCATAATAGGTAGAGATGGAAGGTGGAAGAGTAATGATCGAAACATCCAGAGAAACCCAGTCTCCTTGTTTAATACTTGTCACTTCTTTAGGAGGTCTCAGCATAAAAATTCCGTTCGGGTCAATAGAAACTTTCTGTCTTCTATTAATATTGCGCACGGAAAAGGTAGGCTTGTTGTAGCGGACGCCACTAAAACTGGCTTCAAATGACCTGATGACAATGGCTCTCAAGCCACAACCCTTCTTGTCCTCCCCTCTTATTTCTTGCTTGGGGAAACCGAACCAAAAAGGACTCTGTCCTACAAAATTTTGCTGTTCCAGATATGGGTGACCAGGGTTCTTCTTTTCCAATGATCTCTCTTCAATGAGACCTTCTTTGTTACCCCATGCTATCACTGGTGTGTAAATGCGGTCTTGACCGCCAAGCACAAAGAAACTCACATCAGTGTGGGTTTCTCTGTTAAATTCGTATCGAATATTGAAGAAAGTTCGTGCGTAGTCATCTGTTCTGAGAGTGCTGACAGATGACTCCAATGAAACAGATTTCTCCTTTCCATACCAACCCGTGTATTTCACCTCAGAAAGACAGGGGCCGTGTGAAAGGTAGCCAAACTTCCATTGGAAAGGTTTCTGTCTTTCACCTTGAATACTGAGGTCTAACCAGTCTCCTCCCCAACCTGCATCTGAAAATTTCCACTTTGCCCCGTCTTCTCTCTTTACCATGAGCGTCCGCACATCTGTTATTATCTTTGGTACCAATGCCATGTCGGCGTCAAAACAGATGGTTTCCCCCCAGCATCCAATAGCCAGCTGCTCCCATCGAGATACGTGAATGCCATATCCTTTCGATCAGAATTATAAAATGGTTGTCAGAAAGAAGTTATCGAGTTTAAAATTAAGAAGCCAAGATATGTACGCATCTCAAACTTACCAACAAGACTCAGATTGCCGTGTGATGCTGATGGAAGTGAACCCCAGAATCCGTATGCAAGACGTATATGGTAGGTGGTGGTGGCACCAGCGTTCACAGGAAGATAGGCATAGAAATATCCGTATCCCGGGATGCCATTTATGTGCCAATTTTTGCTGACTTGCATAGGGATTCCAGTTGAGCGATAATCTCCATCGCATACAATTGCACATACGCCTGTGGGGTTTGCTAGATTCTGAACATACAAAACGATAGGGACATGAACCTTGGCAGATCCTTTGTTCTGAATTGTGACCTCAATGTTATCGTAGTCTCTAATATCAGTCCACATGGCTTCGAACGGACGTTTGACCCATCTTCCAAGTTCAACAAGGAAACAATTGAACTGTTGGCTGAATTCTACTTTCAGTGGTGTTTTTGAATAGGCAAGCGCTTTAATGTCCACACCATTCTCTGGAGCTTCCAAGTCTTCTAGATTTGACGTGAGATTGCAAGGTAGAACGACAGAAAATTCTGCTTTCTGTTCCTTTACTTTGACACCACCTACACTACTTTGTCTTGCATCAAAACTTTTTTCAATATTCCAGTCTAGGAACTGAATCTTGATCTGAAATCCATCCGAAAGAGGTTGCAGCTCTTCGTCAGATCCCCCTAAATCAACTTGAAATGTGAAGGAGTCTGGCCATACAACAACCCACAAAGATGCATTAAGAGACTGTAGTCCCTCAAATTGAAGACCTCGATATTCAAAGCGCTGGGTGATCCTCCCAGCTTCCCACAAACGCGGTTTTTGTATCGCATTCGTTGCAGAGTAGAGGCTCTCTCCTATTTTAATTTGGATCGTGAATTCCTCTTTCATCAGCTGATCCATACCTCCTCTACACTCTTTCTTTAACGAATCAACGTAAGGCACCACATTCTTAGATTCAAACTGAGAAAACTGGAGTGAAGTCAAGTCGCTGCAGTCAATCTGAAGGCCAAAAAAGGGAGATTCGAATGCCATTATTTGATTGTCCCTGGCTATTTGGTAAGCATGTGCATAATACTTGCCATCACAAGGAAGAGCATCAACGCTTTCAACAAGACTAGCACTTTCAGCAGCAGCATCATCATAGGCACTCATGGTTGATATATTGCGTCACTTCTTTATTGCTCCGAAGTGTCTACCTACCTACTTTAGCTATTTTGGGTGCGAAGTTATTACCAGTTCTGTAACTGTAGAGCAGCTGGCTAGAGTAGTAGGCAGTTAGCTCTAGTAGATAGCTAGAGTAGTAGTTTAGTAGTAGTGTAGGATAGAGTAGGATACTCAGTGTTAAACACCAATTGATAACCTTTGATAACTAACTGTTTCTAGAGTTTTTATCCACATAAAAAAGGTACACTTTTGAGCAGTCAGTGTTGAAGTCTGTTGAAGTGAAACGAGGTTTCGGTTAAAATGCAGTTAAGACGGGTGTAAAAACACAAAACCAGACAAAACCACAAAACCAAACACAACAAGAAATAGCAAGAAATCCATAATAATCTTTAATTTTACAAAAAACATCTATGCTGCCAATGGTGATTGCTCGAGTTCTTATTCTGACAACTCTACTGTCAAGAACCTCCACACGCGTGCAATCTTTCTCCCCTATTTTCGTGAAGGCGCCTGCTGCATGCAAACTAGACTTCCAAGGTCAGCAAATCAGACGTCCATTATTTCCAAATTCAAGTGTAGCTAGTACTGTCAGTGCTAATACTAGTAGTAGTATTCGCATGACATCATCTTCATCCACCAGCACCGACGAAAAAAAGAGAGTTCTCGTTCCCATTGCCGAGGACAGTGAGGAGATTGAAACATCTTCCATTACGGATGTACTTACTAGATTCGGCGCTGACGTTGTCGTTGCATCGGTAATGCCTGAACTTGTATGCAAAATGAGTCGTGGTCTCAAGATTTGCGCTGATATTACAATTGAAGAAGCTTCCAAAGAAGAATGGGATTTGATCGCTTTACCCGGTGGAATGCCTGGCGCAAATCACCTACGTGACTCTTCAACTCTTGTGGAGATGCTGAAGAGGCAGCAAGAGCAAAACAAGCTTTATGGAGCAGTTTGTGCAGCACCTGCAGTAGTTTTACAGACACATGGGCTTCTAGTTGGCTCGGGGGCAACTTGCTACCCTGCTACACCGTTTCGCTCGACAATGACTAATCCTTCAGATGACAAGGTGGTTGTTCAGGGAAATGTTGTCACTAGTCAAGGACCAGGAACTTCGCTTTTATTTGCTTTGTCGCTCGGAGAGCAGATGGTAAGTTCAAAATTGGGGTTTTTAATTTCTTGAGTCGAGGATTCTTTCTTTCGGCTTTTGACGTTTAATCTATGATGCACGTATCTCTAACTATGCATCAAACTCTCTTTGTTACCTAGTATGGAAAGGAGGAGGCTGATAAAATTGCAAGAGAACTTTTAGTTAAACGATGAGAGATCAATGTAAGCAGTTCTCTCTTTAGTGTAGATTTTAAAAAAGTAATTTAGCCTTTTATTGAAGTGCCCAAATCTAAATCTGGTAGAGAGATCGGCAAGTACCCATACCAACAGTAAAATTAAAAGCGACAACTTGAAAATTCTTCTCTGTAATCTGACATCTATTTGTATATGTTGTGTTGTATGATGATCTGAGATCTTTATCCAAGAACTGCCCATATGTTCAACTGCAAGACAGAGTGTGAACATCTGGAGTTTTGAAGTCCTATCCTTTCGGTATTGGGGTTCTGATTTTATATTTCGTATGCACCACATTCTTTCATTACATGCACACACATCTTTTGAGCATTGATGAGGGTGGTGTAGGTATATTGCAAGACTGTCACAGCATCACGGCAGATTTGGATGATTCTTCTGGATTCTTCGAAGGTTTTGGCTCTTTCATTCATTTTTCGTAAGTTTGAAAAAATGGGTTTCGGTTATACCTACTCCATACGGTTATTTGTGTCGTTATCAGCCACTACTTTCAACATGATGTGAAAGATCCAATGACCACACAAGTAATGATGGCTCCACTGCATGCTCGATGATAATATTTGATTTAGCTGATGGCTCGACGACGCGTCGTAATTACTTCAAGAAATACTTCCACAGGTTTTAACTCGACAATGAAGTTCGTTACAGCATTAACGTCATTTCTCCTCTTCGCTGGACTTCAGACATCCATCGCTTTCACTATAGGTGGAACAAGGAATGTTGGAAGTAAAATTGCTTTGGAAAATACTCTTGCGTTTACTCCCTCCAACCTAGTGAAAGCATCTAGTTCCGCCCTCGATCTGGCATGGGTCGTCGATGAAGAAGCTAACACTCTCACCGTCACCCCCATTAAAAATTTGAATGGAATCGTGACTCTTCCTGGATCAAAGTCTCTCAGTAACAGATGTCTTCTTCTAGCTGCACTTTCAAACGGAAAGACGAAGGTCGAGAATCTTCTTGAGAGTGATGATATCCGTTTCATGCTTGACGCTCTTGACCAAATGAAAGTCCCTGTAGAACGCGACCCTTCTGATCCCACAACCGTGACTGTGACTGGACAAGGTGGTCCTATCAATGCCCCATCTGATGAAGTTTGTGAATTATTTCTTGGAAACGCAGGCACTGCAATGAGGCCATTGGCTGCTGCTCTTTGTATGGGTGAAGGAAAGTTTGTACTTGATGGAGTTCCTAGAATGAGAGAACGCCCTATCGCTGATCTTATTGATGGCTTGAAACAGCTTGGTGCTGATGTTACCTGTGTTGAGGAGACTGGCTGTCCTCCCGTTACCATCAATGCAAACGGACTAAGTGGTGGAAATGTGAGTAATCAAAAGTATTACTGCGGTGGATAGAATATATGTAACATGCATCTCATTAATTACATCTCTTCGTCCATCAGGTATCCATCAGTGGGAAAATGTCTTCTCAATTTCTTTCATCTCTTTTGATGGCTTCCCCTGCTGCAACTGGAGATATTAACATTTCCATCAAGGATGAACTCATTTCAGCTCCTTATGTTTCTCTAACAATTGATCTCATGAAGAAGTATGGAGTTAATGTTGAGATCGAAGGTGATATGGACGGAACTCCTTCTTTCAAAATTCCTGGATCTTCAAAGTATGAAAGTCCAGGATCAATTCTTGTTGAGGGAGATGCAAGTTCTGCCAGTTACTTTATCGCAGGAGCAGCCATTACAGGAGGAACTATTACTGTTCGTGGATGTGGATCTGAAAGTGTTCAAGGAGATGTAGCATTTGCAAACGTAATGGAAGAAATGGGAGCAACTGTCACCTGGGCTCCCGATAGCATCACTGTCACCCGCGATCCTAGTGTGAAGCTTAAGGGAGTTGATGTTGACTGTGGTAAGATTCCTGATGCAGCGATGACTTTAGCTGTAGCAGCACTTTTTGCAGAGGGACCCACTACCATTCGTAACGTATACTCGTGGAGATTGAAGGAGACTGAGAGAATGAAGGCTATTGTTGCGGAGTGTACGAAGCTTGGAGCAACGGTTGAGGAATTCCGTGACTACTGCATTATTCATCCACCAAAGGATAACAAGGTCAATGACAATGTTACCATTGAGACTTACGACGACCATAGAATGGCAATGACATTTAGCTTAGCCGCATGTGCTGGTGTAAATGTTATTATTCATGATCCCGGTTGCACTGCAAAGACCTTTCCAACATATTTCGAGATGCTCGAGGGTATTGCTTCCCTTTAATATTCGACTATAGGTAGCTTTGTGGTCCTACAATAAATTCTTTAACTATAAAACAAGAAAGTAGCGCTATTCTCTTCCTCCTTCACTTTATTAGTAATTACCCATCTCTGGTGACAAGGTAAAGTTCCGTAACACAACGACAATATTAACTCTCAGTGAACACCTGTGCTAGTTCACCAGTCAACGCAATATGCTCTTTCCTATCTTCGCAATTCCGTCTTCAAAGACAGAGTGTCCTGTTTACAAGATACAGAATGCCAGGGAATGCGCGTTGAAATTTTTTAATATAAAGTTGTTTTTTCTTATATTTATTGATACTCTGGGTATTAACCATTTTATTTTCATAAATGAGTTTGCTGTTAGCTACTGTTCCTTTTCTTTAAACTATCCAAAACCTTGAGCTGAGGTTTGATGGAGTCAAACGAGATCGAGTTGGCAGTGACAAGGCCAGAACCGGCGACAGCAGGTACTCCAATTCCTGGAAACATGCTATCGCCAGTCATAAGCAGTCCCTTTACAGGGGTACCTGGGAACGGAAATGACCCTTCGCCCGCCTTGATTGCAGGTCCGTAAGACCCTTTGTGTCTACGTAAAAAACGCTTGTGTGTGAGAGGAGTTCCTACTTGAATATGAGTAGCTCTTGATCGAATATCAGGTATTATTTTTTCCAAAACTTGCCACAGATATTGGCTTCGTTCTTCTTTTAAAGCTTTATACTCATCAGATTTACAATCAAGATTAGCCCACTTTTCGTAATCCTCTGTTGCCGGAGTATAAGCATGAAGAACTGCTTCATTATCTGGTGCCAAAGTATCATCGTGGACAGATGGAATTGACACTAGTACAGCATTATCCTCCGCATCAATACCTCTCTCCCAATCATCCATAAACATGTAATGAGCTTCCAATTTTGTCAACTCCTGTGGAGTTGCTTTAAATGCAAGGTGCAGGTGCATAAAAGACTTGCCGACTGGAGTCTCTTTGCGTTCCTGAACAAAGTCGTCTGGAAAAGCACTATTATCAACTATCCCACTCTCAAACAAGTCCCAAACAGACAGGTTCGAGACCACAGCTTTCTTGGCAGTTACTACCTTTCCTTTCTTTTTCAAGGTGATCCCCTGTGCTCTACCGTTGGCGATATCGATATTATCTACATGCTGGTTCAAAAATATCTTACCTCCTCTCTTTTCAATGCCTCTCACAAGCGCATCAACGATTGATTTAGCCCCTCCTTTCGGACAATCCATGATTGCATTCGGTTCATAAAATTCGCCCATCATCATTGCCATTTCAGCCGTAATCGTTCCATCCGCAGGTAACCCAGATAGACAAAAGCATAACAGATCAAGCCAGTTTCTCGCAAATTTATCCTTCACATTCGCTCCATCTAACACCGCACTAAACGGCTTTGTCAACTTAAGATTTTCCAAAGGATTAGTTTTCGCAAAATTAGGAAGGAATTGCCCAGCAGTGAGTGCCACAGCAATGTCACCTCTCAGCGCAGCAGTAGGCATCGCATCTACGGCCGTTGCCAATGGTTCTATTTTGGTCATCATATTATCCCACTCCCTGACAGCTCCTGCACCACTGACTTGATCCAAAACACCCCCTTTCCGTCCGAACCCGGCTGTATGGGTGAAGTCTCCTTCCGGGAATATCAAGCCGAATGTTTCATAGGGTATGCAGACAAGCTGCTCATCAATTGCATCCAAAATCGTTCTCAGGGGGTTTGATAGCTTGGGAGCTATATCAGGGTTCAGACCACTGAAGAAGGATGGGCCAGTGTCAAAATGATATAATCCATTCCCACTTTTGGACTTTACCGAGTAACCGTGAGCGCAGCCTCCTGGTGCGTAATGACTTTCAAAAATGGCCACTGAATACCCGTATAATGCACACATTGCTGCACAAGATAATCCTCCGATACCACTTCCAACAATAACGACATCATATGATTCATCTATAGAACTAGAACTTTGATGAGTGGCTATATTCAACCGTGTCTGGACATCGTGAAATTTCCTATTTCCTGATGGTGCTTCTGGACGACAAGCTTTAAATTGATGAGAGTTCCCTGTAGAAGCAGGAGAACGAAAAGCTGACAATGTAAACCCCCCTGTGGATCTCAACATACAAAGAAGGCCTAAGGCAGCTATGGAGATGCGCATCTTGGCTGGACAGTTCTTCTTTATTGCAGCAATACTGAATGCAAAAATGGTATCGTCAATGCCCAAGATATTACGATATATGTATGAGTAATGAGGAGTTTCTGCATCTTTTTTCTAAAAACTGTGACTCACGACGACGGCTCACGGTTTTATGTAACCCGTCCATTATTCTATTAAATACTTGGATAGGCCTGTATTTATCCTCTTTGATACTTGGTATTTATTACCATGGCTTGGTATTTGGCATATTTATATCCAGTCTTTTTCCTTCAATCAGTTTTCCTCCATCACTAATTAATTGACCATTGATCTATCCATTATTTGTTGTTCCAATTTCCAATATCACATATCACTGATTACCACCGTCATATTATTATTCAAGTACCGCAAGCTTAAACGATCATCCTCTCTTGAATACACGTACTGTAATAATCAATAATGATGATGAGATACCTCCAAGCCATGACCTTGATTGGGGCGTCAATGATTTCTTGCAGAGGGTTCATTCCATCATCGAACTCCTTTTCTGAATCACCGTCCCTCTCACATGGACACACTACACTTCAAAAATTATGCTCACTGTCATTGGGGAAAAGATCATCCGAGACAATCATGGCCCAACCATGGTTACCTAATAACACAGATGACGATGATATCTTTGCAGTGGATGATAAACGTGAAGAATTAGAAAGAAAGTCAATCCAAGTCCTTGCTTCACTGATCCGGTATAGACTGCAAAATACAAAGAATGATGATAGCGATGATACGAAGATGGACGCTGTGGAACAATCGGAAGCATTGAATCTAGCTCACAATCGGTTTCGCGATCTGACTTGTACGATCAAAGGCGAGATTTTCCTCGAACGAGTATTTGCTACAACCGAAATACCGGAACTCGAACATCAGAATGGTCACGAGCATCTTGATTCTGATGTTATTAAAGGGGCAGTTATTGCTCTTCAGTCTCTTGCAATATTAGGCATGCAGATTGGGGTTAAAGGAACGCCACAGCAGAAGGAAAGGAGCGTTGCGCACCTCAATAACATGAATGATGACAAGGAGTCAAAGGGTTTAGATGCTTTCTGGGATGGAATGGACAACAGGCGACTCAAGCATCAAAGTGATATCACGGCAGGAACGCAATTGCTTGCAGAACTGAAAATGAAGCGTACGGCGCAGAGTGCCTTTGATCTTTTGGTAAGGTTGGGAGCATGGACGAAGCATGAAGATCTGGCACTGTTACGGTCTGGATTTCCAACAAGGTTTACTGCAGAGGAAGAGAAGCACGCGAAAGATGCTGCAGAAGATGTTCATGACCCTGATCATATCCTTGGCATTCGAAAAGATTTACGGCATTTGAAAGTATACACGATTGACAGTGAAAGTACGGATGAGATTGATGATGGTTTATCCATTGAGGTGATCAAGAAAGCCGACGGTAGCGAACGCAAAAAAATATGGATACATATTGCAGATGCAGATAGATGGGCTCCGCGCAGTTCCAAAATATTCAAAGCTGCTCAGCATAGAGCGACTTCGTTGTATCTAGCGTCTGGATCTATACCCATGTTTCCACTTGGGTTGAGTGGGGGGCCAATGTCCTTGATTGCAGAGAAAGACTCTCATGCATTATCAATGGCCGTGGAATTGAATGACGATGGGTCCATCGATGATTCGAGTTTGGTAATCACTCCATCGTTGGTCAATGTCAACTATCGCCTTGCATACGATGAAGTAGATGAAATGCTCGAAATGGGAGTCGGGTACTTTGAAGAATGGGAGCTCGGGGCTTTATTGGATGAAGCCACCAAACGAAGGAAATATAGAGTTTTATGCGGGAGCACAGAGGGATTTGTTCCCAACCCCATCCCTCAAGCACAACTAAAGGCAGTCAAGAAAGATGATGGCGATGATGTTGATATTATTCTCAATGTAGAAATGACACACAATGCTGGATTAAATCAAAGTGAGGCAGTTCTTGACTCATCAACAGCACAGGATTTTGCTCCTCCGATATCCTCTGCTTTTCTTTTAGTTACAGAAATGATGGTAATGTCAGGTGAAGCCATGGGCAAATTGAAGCATGTTCTTGAATCGCAAACAAAAAGAGTCAAAGAGGACAACGGGCATCTTCCTATTGTAGAAAATATGCTCAGTTTACCTTATCGTACACAACCTCGACCAGACTTTGGAAAGAGATATCAGGATCTAGAGACCCTAAACTCTATGAAGAATAAGGGATACTGCCATGCATGGTATGCAAGAAGATTCTTTGAGGCTGTTAGAGTCAAAGATGAGCCCCTTCCTCACAATGGCTTAGGAATAGACTGTTATGTTCAATGGAGCTCGCCAATTCGTCGTTTCTGTGATCTGCAGGTGCATGCTTCTGTGAAGCGTTTTCTTAGACGGCATAGAGTAAATTTGTTGATGGAAGCTGGCAGAAAAATACCTGAAGCTCTCACCGCCTCTGACTTGGGATGCGATGTACCAATTCATGTCGATTCTTCTCGTTCAGAAAGTGGATCCTATACCGAGTACACATTTCAAAGTGATGGTAAAAAGCATGATATCAATTACAATCGCGGAATAGGTTTTGTAAAAGCAGCTCGAATGGTTCAAAGGAAGTCAAATGAATATTGGCTCTTTGAATATATTCGACGTAACCTCGAAGAGAGTGAGTCAGAAGTTGTGTATCAGACGACTGTGCTAGCTTGTGTTGATCCAAGCCGTGGGCAATATGCCATTTTTGTTCACGAGCTTGGCCTCGAACATAGATACTTGTCTGAACAGGGTGAACTTCCAGTTGGAAGTAAACTATGGCTGAAGGTTTCAACAGTGCAACCTCGTCTTGGTTTGCTCACTTTTACCCTATCATCCGTTTACGGAGGTAAGAGCAAAAGATTTGCTCAAGCGGCATAGTGAAGGTGTACATCCATATCATTGGTTTAAAAAGACTTTGATTAAATTGACAAACATGTCTACGAAGAAAGCAGAAGAGGAATGATACATTACCATGAAGAAAAGGATATTGACTTTTTTAAAAATTTGGTAGTAAACAAGCTATATCGGCCCCAAAACACCTGTGACACTTTTGTGATGAAGCCGCATTTCTTCTTCTGTCTTGATATAGTGTTGAATTATCTTATCATCCATGGTAATTCCATCTTCATGTTCCCACCGTATCCAAATTCCATCATCATTCACCGTCGGAATACCGCACCGCTCTGCGAGCATACCGACGGCAACGTCTTCGTTTGGCATGTACCGCACTCTGGCTATGTGTCCTTGTCCTACAGCGCAATCTAAAAAGTGTCTTGACAACGCAAATCCTGCCCCTTGGCAATAAGGCGGATATTCTGGCTCTGGGTATATATCATAAGATATGAACCACTTTTTCTGCCACTCGACTTTCTGATTGCGATGCGGTTTCCTCCCCTCGTGGCATTTGCCCCAATAATCCACAGTCTCATCCCAATTACTATCTATTAGCACTTGGTGCAATTTTTGAACATTTATATAGGAATCATCGTCCGTCTTCAACAGGTATTGAATGACAGGATTGGTGTTCATGATGCGATTGTAGATGATGGAAAGAAATGATTCAGTTTTCAACGTGAGCACACTTGTTTCAGTAATATAAACCTCTTCTTTGTCTATCCAAACCAAATCTCCATGCTCAATGTATTCGTCTTCGATCTTGTCCCACGCCCCTCCCACAATAAAAAAAATGTTTGGTTTCTTGTATGCCCATGTTGAACGAATGTAATCCCGTCGATTCTTGATAGCTGCTCCAGATAGGATTCCAATGATGATCGGAGTGTCAATGGCATCTAGTGATGCTTGAGATATTCTATAATGTATTTCCTCACATGATACAACAATGTATGCAGAATCTGGGTGATTATTTTCTTGTGATGTGAGTTTGGGAGTTTCAGTGCAGTTCTGCCATGATCCTGTCCTTTGAGTTTTTGTAACATCTAAAGTCGCGTTCACCTCTAGCTCGGCAGTAGTTCCATTGTCTACGGTTAATAATGCCAAGAAGAAGAATTGTAAGAAATGTCTTGTTGGGGGCATTGTAATGGGTGGTATAATTGATTGCCTATTGTGATGCAACATAACATTATGTGCAATGTAATGAGTAATGGTGTGCAAGATAGATGTAAGATTTAAGTAGTGCTTTTAATGCGTAAGATTTAGCTAGAGTGTTGGGTAGGTATATTACACCGTCTTAAAGATGCTAGTTAAATTTTGGAATGTTGTGGGAATGTTTTGAGCACCGCCAACCGCCATGGAATGCTATCTAATGCTATATGCTACGAATGCGAAACCCTATGTACACCACGAAGACTATCTGAACTAACGCCTGCCCCCTCATAGTGACAATGGCGGAATGCTGTGATGTAGAGGAGGAAGACGACTCGAGCTTTTCTTCAGAAGAGGTGGAGGGAGCAGTGTCAGCGGCTGCCATATCAGCAACAATCCCTTATGGATCAACAACAACCTCAGCAACGGCAACGGCTTTGCTTATATCTGCTTCTGATAAAGCAGGGATGGAAGGAATCGATCGTGAACGTATTAATGCCATTATGCTACGCGAATCAGGTAACTCTAGCTTCATGCAGCGTCAAATAAAAATGGATAAAAATACAAATAGAAAAATACAAGATATGAAGCAAACGTTGGAAGAGAAGAATAACTCAGCAAATGAGGGCTGGAGAGAAGAGATGATAGAATCTACTATTGATCCACTTCTTTCCAATTGTCGCAGCAAAAGACGACCTACATCTACGTGTGTTGTTATTGATATGGATGGTGAGTATTGTAGTGTTGTATATTCACGAATCACAATTTCCAATGCAATACCTACTGATTATTATATCTGCCCTGAAGGGTTCTTTATTAGTTGCCACATACTTGATCATCCCCATCTAGCAAATATTCCTGCGTGTGTTGGAGGTACGAGCATGATCTCTACCTCTAATTATGTTGCTAGAAAGTACGGAGTAAGAGCCGCCATGCCAGGGTATTTGGGTAGTACGCTAGTGAAGGAATTATCAGAGGGGAAAGAGACGTTGACATTCGTCAAGAGTGATTTTGGGCTGTATAAGAGGAAATCAGCAGAAGTTCGAGAAGTTTTGGAAGAGTATGATCCAAATCTCAACATGTATTCGTTAGATGAAGCATATATGGATTTGGGCCCATATCTGGAGATACTAATGGATGGCGATGGCACAGATCAATTGTCTCACGAAGAGATACAAAAACACATCCAACATAGAAATTCATCAAAAGCAGGCCAAAAGCAATCTGCAAATAAACAGCAACTGCATGAGAATCATGCAATCTCAAGTATACATGCTGCCTCAAAAGCCCTCCTGAATTCAATACGACAAAAAGTGAAACTTGTCACGGGCCTGACTTGCTCTGCTGGTCTGGCATCCAACTTTCTTCTTGCTAAGATTGCAAGCGATGTAAAGAAACCAAATGGACAATACTTTGTTGGTCCTTCAGAACAAAATATATTAGAGTTTATCCATCCTTTGTCCATCAGAAAAGTGAGTGGTATTGGTCGAGTGACGGAGAAGATATTGAAGGGAATATCTGGCATAGAAAATGTGAAATCTTTGTATGATAAGAGGGCCGAAGTTTACTTGTTATTCAGCTTGAAATCTGCTTCGTTTCTAATGAGAGCGTGTATTGGTTATGCAGACACTCGCCGTGAGTCAACCGATGACGAGAGTGGTGATACTGACGACACTCTAAACCGAAAAGGTATAAGTCACGAACGTACCTTCTCCCCTACTACTTCCTGGAGCGATATGTGTACTAGATTAGAGGGCATTGCCCTTAGTCTAGTCGAAGATCTGAGAGAAAGAAGCCTGAGACCAAAGACTGTCACACTTAAAGTGAAACTATCAAATTTCGACGTATTGAGCAGAGCCACTAGCAGAGACGTTCCGTTATTGTTTGAAGAGTGTAACAACAACCGCAAGAACAGTGCTCAGGATTTAGTTGATATTGTCATAAAATTACTCAAAGAAGCCAAACGGGAACATTCGACTGCCAAAAAGAATAAGATTGCAACACCAACAACCACTCCCTTCTCAGTACGCTTGTTGGGCGTGCGATGTTCAAACTTTCAGCTTGGGAAGGATAATCAATCGTCGTTGGATAAATATCGAGTTGATGACACTAACGAACCTCCCTCTGTATCACAAGCCACTACAATAGATCACACAGCATCACAAGAAAACAGCACCAACAACAGCCTCATGACGAGTAATCCGTATATTTGCTCCTCTAAACAAAGCAGCTTTCCCCAACATTCTAGCCCTAAGCCAGACTGTATCAAAACTCTTGCTGGTAATCTAGATGTGCAAAGCCAATGTCCAGTGTGTGGGTTAGTCTTTGATAATCATGACAATACTGAAATCAATTCTCACATCGACTCATGCCTCAATGCAACCACTGTCAAGCAGCTGGCAAAAGCAGAAACAAACTGTGCTGATGAAAAAATACGTAAGAAGAAAAAGCAAAAAGTGACTGATTTCTTTGGCCAGCATTGAACTACTGTACTTGTAAATAGTCATAATGTATTATATAAGTAACCGTTTTCTATACTTCTAGCTAGTTAGTTTATAGCGACTACATAGCTAGCCCTGAAAGCACAACCAGAGACATGTAATTATCCAAGCCCCACGCTTTCTTCACATTTTGTTTCAGTAGATAGACAAAACTAAAATCCCCACCAGCGTTATCATCCCAAGCAATATGTGCTACCTTAAAGATCCTTCAGTCCGCGTTTATTCCTCTTCAACTGTACCTTTGGATTCAAATACCCCCTCTTTGAATAATCAGTATGACACGGCATACACTTGGGAGGTGGTCGTGCCCTGCTTGCCAACATATGCATATCATGCAAATCCAACTTGGAAGATCAACCTCCTCTCCTTCATCACCATCCTCTCCAAACTCCTGCACTAACAACGCTTCTGGCTTTACGGGAAATCGATGTGGTTTCAAATACGCCTTTAACGCCAATCGGTTATAATGCACCGTACTGCAATATCTACGCAGAAGGCACAACATCTATCAACTTCACCCCAGTATTTTCTGCTTCTCGTAGTAATACTATTACTAAGCCTACCAATGGCACGTACTGCTACTCGTTTATCAAATAGAGACAAGTACCCTGGACTTGTACAGCGACCAGAGAAGACACAGGCAAAGGTGACAGTCATGCTCCATGTCAAGTATCTGAAGCAGTCCAACCCAAACAAAAGCATATTGCCAGTTGAATCTCCATTCAATTGTAATTCAATGAGAAGCCAAAGGTTCTGCATTGCTGGTCTGATCATTTAGTTATATTTGGTCATCTATATGCTCTTCCATTCTGGCAGTGATTCGTGTGATTTGATGAATACCTTCCAATTCATCCCTCTAAACTGCGCTGGGGTAATATCAAACGTTTGCATCCAACGTCATTTCGTCTCGTCTTATCCCACCATTTGTCTCAATGCTTTATCGATATTCCCGTATATGGAGCCATGATCCCCTTCCAATATTTTGCTATCTTTAATTTCTCGGTCTCTTCGTAGTTCTTGTTTCAATAAACAATACGTCATCAAACCACCTTACGGATGCCCCATTACTCCTAACAACACCTATCTACTCCTCAAATAGATCCTCTACGGTCTTCGACGGTAGAAAAGCCCTTGCTACAATCCTCCCATACGCTCCATGCATCGTCACCGGCATCATCATCGATGGAGAACTCCCAAAATATCTTGGGCAATTCGTCGATAATTTTTCAGTTCAAGTTCTACAGTCCAAGAATCATTCGAAAAGCAATTCAGTACAAACTTCAATGTTGACTTCCAAGGAGAAATTAATCATTTTTAATCGGGCACCTTTATATCATATTCAATATCATTCTAGATGATATTGAATCATCATCGTCTACTTGGGTTCTGCACAAAGATTCTGTCGGTACGGTACAGTAGCCGCCAGTGAGGAAGGGCAGATGCTCGTCAAACAGCTTGAAGGAAATCATATGATCGCGATATAGTGATTCGCAAGAAGCCACATCATATAATTCTACTGATTAACCGGTTGTTATTCGTGTCCACTGTTTGAGAGTTTTGAATTCTTCTTTAACATCAGGTTTATCATCTTTTACATGGCACTTGCTTTTTAAGCCTTGAAGGAGCCTATTGTTTCGTCGTCTTTCTATGGTTAGTAAGGAATTGAGCCTTTCACTCTGTGTTCTTGCCATATCCTTATCTCTCTCCTTCAGTTTTTCTAATTGGAAGCGTTTATCACGCAAAGATCGAGCCTGTCGCTCCCTTTCTTCTTTTTGTTTACGTTCTTCTCGGCGAAGTCTTCCTTCTCTGTGACAGAGGAGCCTCTCATTTCGATTCTTTGATGGTAACAGGGGAATTCTTGGCTGTGAGATAGGCGTTAGTGGATGCTTCTCCTTTAAAATTGTCTTTGCTGCTCCCTTCATTCGAGTGACAACTTTTCTTCTTCTATGCACCCGCTTCGTCGCAACTACGGGCAGATCTTTCTTCTCAAAACTTTTTTGTTTCCTTTGTTCGAGTCTTTTTTCTCTATCGATGTGGTCCTGTAGTGTCTTTTCTTGCATCGCAATCTTCTTTTGCCCATGAATTTCCCTGATAAATTGCATTCTTAACTCCTTGAGTTTGTTGGAAATGACGTCTTCTGCGTGCATATGGCATACCTCTTGACGGCGCAGAAGTTCAAGGCAAATTCTTATCTTATTTGTATGCGCCAACCTTGCGCTTCTTTCGAGCCTTCTTGTCAACATTGTAGATATTTCGTCTTCCGCCTCCATTGCTGAAGTCTCTTGAAATGTAGATGGATACGAATCTTTTACAACAGATTCAGAACTACTTTGGGAATACAGAGATGTGGAATCCGAGCACACAACTTCCTCACTATCTCCCGAATGAAGTGCTTCAATACTGTTTATTGTCTCGTTTGCTAGTACTTCACTAACCGAATCTATTGTGACGAAATCTCTTTTCTTCAACTGCTGTTGATATACAATTTTGAGGCAAAAACGTTGAATGATATTGACTGCCCCCTGTGCTGAAACGACATCGTCCTGGTGACGACGATATTCTGTAACTGTACATGGTATAGCGACGGCGATAGTATGAAGATTACCGCAGTCAACATGAAGCACGCCTTTGATTTGTTCATCGAATAGTACTCGAGTAGGAATGTGTGTCTTGTCTTCGTTTCCCAAGCCTAGTTGCCCATCTTCATTAAACCCAAATGAGTACAGGTATCCAGAGTGCTTTGTGATCACGGCCGAGTGAGCAAAACCACAGCTCACTTGAGATATTGCCTCTGGTACGTCCATTATAATTGTTGGAACCCACACATCATCATTGCTCCCACATTGTCCATAGTAGCTCCACCCGAATCCAAATAAGTCTCCAGAACTTGATAATAAAAGGTTATGAGAAGATCCGCATGCAACAGCTATCACTGCAATCTGTTGCGTACAGAACAGTTCGACACGCTTCGGCGACAAAACCATGTCATTTGACGAGGTAAGATTACCATGCCCAAGTCTCCCATTTTCAGCGCATCCCCACGTAAAGCATTGCCCATCACTCGATAATGCGACAGAGTGGCAGCTACCACAGGCTATTGATACAACTTTGACACGATGATGAAATAAACAAGGAATAAACGTAACCCCTCGCTTTCTAGTCGAACCACTCGTTAATCCACTCGTTACAATATCCCCGTTTGCTAAAAGGAGAGTCGACGATGAAACACCACATGCGATGTCGAGACAATTGTAAACATTTAACTTTTGTGGAAAAATCACACTACCTCTAGCTTTCTTATCCAATCCAAGTTTGCCATCAGCTGAATCACCAAACGAGTATACACACCTATCACTAGTCAGCAAAAGACTATGCTTGCTTCCATTGGCAACTTTTGCGATTGGATCCTTGATAGATTTGATTCTTCTTGGTTTTGACTGGGCGCAATGCGTTGTGATCTTTCTCCCAAGAGGTTCGCTCCCCCAAGAGAATAATGCACCAGTGTCTGTGAGAGCAAAACTCCTCCTATCAGATGCATACACAGTTGTAACTATATCATTTTGAAGAGGCAACGAAAGTCGACGAGGCCTCAAAGATATGGAACGATTCTGGGTGAGGGCTCCGCATGCATTTAATCCCATAATATACGCGTAGGTAGGAATTTGTTTGGGCAGCAGTCTCTCCATTGTACTCCCTAAGCCAAATGAAGAATGTTCATAATTTGAAAAAAGGACTTGGACAGTTTCAAATTGAAACTGAGTAAAGTTCATTTTGAAATAAGAATTTATGTTACAATAGCGCAGTCGAAACTTTGCACTCAAAGATCCATTCTAGCTTTTTCCAGCATTGTAGCATTGACCTTTCCTTCAAATATCTCGACTGCCAATTCTTCATTACCTTTGGAAAGTTTTAGTGCCAGGAGAAATCTTTCAATTTCTCTTATAGTGCCCAATTTCTTTCCCCCTTTCGTAAACCAGTATCTGTCGATATGCCTACCAGCAGTTGCACCAGATTGCCTTTTGTGAATATGAATGATCCATCCTTTTGGAAATTCATCTCCTCCAGGTTCTTCTTTCCAGAATGTCACTGCGCTCTCTCTATTCTTGACAACATTCGGAGAAGCATTTGGAATAAATCCTGATTTTTGCCTGCTATCCTTTTCATCAAGAAGAGTTTTTCTAACTAATGTAGCAGCTCTCTTTGGAGCTCTACCCCGCGGTTGACTTTGACTTACAATGCGGCTGGATCTATTCTTCCTTACACTGGAATCTCTTTGCGAATGACGAGAAATAAAGGTTTCCTCATCATAAGGCTCCACCATTTTCTTATCTAGCACAGCCTGAGCATCACGAAGATCTACACCAACATGTTCACAAAGAGTCTTCAGAGAGTATCCGCACTTTTCAAATGACAGGCATTGCTTGACCAAGACATGCACAACACGTACGACTTGCCAAAGCAAGTACCAATTTTGGTCTATCGATGCTGCGGATCCTTGAGCCTTTGTCCATCGCACCCAGTGCTTTGACTGTTGATCTCCAACAGCGAATTGACTCGATGCGGTTCCAGTACTGTCACATTCTTCCAAGTAGAACTTTGAGGCGTGGTTCTTTGTCCCAGATGAGTTCGTCAAGTATTTTACAATGCATTCATTCTCAGTTTTCTCGAAGCTCAATCTCTCAATTTCTGCCGGAAGTGTACATAACCTTTTTACTTCTCTAGAGGCATTCTTTGCACATTTGTATACCAACTTTAAAGCAACGGTATCAGAGGTGACCCCAGTCTTGATATCTAGGATTAGATCCTGGCCTAGGTCGTGAACTATTTCACGTGCGAAGGTGCACCACATAGTAGGGTCAAGAGGATGCAGAAGTTGATGACGCCTTGAAGCCAAAAATATAGATTCCTCTAAATACTCATTCATTGCAATAGGGCGCAAGAACTTATTTTCCGTCACCATATCAATCAAATACCATTCCATATTTATCTTATCAAGAATAGAGAAAATCCTTTTACAGAGGAAGTTCTCCACCTGTGTTCTAATTGTCATGCATCGATGGCGAAATATTGCTGCTATCCAATGGATGCGAAACCTGGCATTCCACTGTCTTGTCGTATCTTCCGACGTGAAGGATTGATTTAGGCAATTGTCCGTTGCATTCAGAACAGCAGCAATGGTATCCTGGAGAGATATGAGCAGCTCATAGTTCTCAAGAAGGGATTGTCTCAAAATTATATCTTCAATCTTTACTCGTTCTCCTTGGTTTCTCTTCACTCGTTGGCTGACAACGTTATCGCTGCCAAGATTGGACTTCCCGTAGCCTTTCCGTTCACGGACTTCTTCATAAATCTCACCATAATCTACAAGGAGCTCAATGACTTCCCCAACTTTCAT
>Ga0306864_1000285_pt1 | contig 24377 bp, 14 predicted proteins | sample AntRauTorckE5430_FD_190448 | JGI IMG/M metagenome (GOLD analysis project Ga0306864, IMG submission 190448) | Saline lake microbial communities from Rauer Islands, Antarctica - Metagenome Torckler E5 #430 (v2) (version 2) | ecosystem: Environmental > Aquatic > Non-marine Saline and Alkaline >...
AATCTTTTCCTACCACTCTCCAGAGTGGTGTAAAAAAAATAAATATAAAATCTTTTCCTACCACTCTCCAGAGTGGTGTAAAAAAAATAAATATAAAATCTTTTCCTACCACTCTGGAGAGTGGTGGTACTTTTGAGAGTGGTGTGGAAAAAACACATATAAAATCTTTTCCTACCACTCTGGAGAGTGGTGGTACTTTTGAGAGTGGTGTGGAAAAAACAAATATAAAACCTTTTTACACCACTCTGGAGAGTGGTGGTACTTTTGAGAGTGGTGTGGAAAAAACAAATATAAAATCTTTTTATACCACTCTGGAGAGTGGTGGTACTTATAATAATTTCCTTTTACAAATTTTTCAAACGCTTTTTATTACCAATGAAAAAACTTTTAAATATTTAAAAATTCGTATAAATTCGACTTTGGAAAAAGGAGATTTGGAATATCGATTTTTGGTGAATGTGCAGAATATTGAAAGTTTTCAGCGAGTAGAAGTTCAACCGATCTTAGAATTATTTGAATCGTACTTTATTGATAATGACGGTTTTTTTATCTTTGAATTAATTAATAAAATAGGGGAGGAGGTCGAAGCAGAAACGGCGGATTTATTAGATTTTGTACAGGAATTGGTTAAAATTGGTTTTTTGCAAGTCGATTTTGGTTTTCATGGAAATATGGAAAATTGGTTGGGGAAAGTGCGGAATTTTGTGGAACAAACGCCCGTTTTTGATGCTGCTGATGTGGAATTTTTTGTGGATTTAGAACGGCAATTAGTGGATTTTCAATCTGCAAAAATATGGGAACGTATTTCGATTTTGGAAAATACACATGGTGAAATTCAGGCTTTTTTGGAAAAGTATGGTTTCAATGAAAATTTGACGGAAATCTTATCACTTGAACAATTGATTTATGAAGATGTCATTAGGTCGGAAATTCCGAGTTTTGAAGCGAAGGGAATTGAAAAATTGGTATTTTCCCTGCACGAGTTATTAGAAAAAATCAATTTTATACAGGGAAAAGAACGGCTGCAAATTGCTCATTTTTTTAATAAATTTTACGACGATAATGCGATTGTGCCGCTGTTGGATTTTTATGAAAATTATTATAAAATTGGTAAACAAATAAAGGAAACGGAGATTCCCGCGATTCAAGCGGAAGCGGAACTGTTGAAAAATTGGGCGAAAGCTGTGGGCGAAATGGTTTTGGAAAAATATGAAATGGATACTGTTTTGGAATTAGAAATTTCGGATTTTGATAAAATTAATGAGCGATTAAATATTCAACCAAAACCATTGAAAGGTTTGTCGTTAGGGTGTTTTGCTCAAATGTATTCGGAAGAAAACGAACTGAAAGCGGTGCTAAATGGCGTAATGTTGGGTTATGGAAAAATGACTGGGCGGTTTTTGAAATTGACGGCGCAAGCATTTACGGACGATTTGATAAAATTTAATGCGGCATTAGGAAAGGAGACGTTGATGGCGGATAATGTTGATGCGTCTTTTTTTAATGCGAATATTCATCCGCCGTTGTTGGCATACGAAATTTCGATGCCCAAAAGCCAAAATCAACTGCCCGAAAATCGTCAGTTAAAGGTGAATGATTTGGTGATTCGTAAAATGAATAATGAAATTGTGCTTTGGCATTTGAAATTAGAAAAAAAGGTTCAAGTTTTCGATTTAGGCATTCAAACGCCTAAAGGTCGATCGCCTTTATATCAATTATTGATGAATTTTAGTCCGAATGTTCCTGATTTACAATATTTAAAAGAGGCAATTGAGGCAGGAATTCCTCAAAATGGGAAAAATAATAAGATTTTTCCGCGAGTTATTTTTAAAAATTGGGTGATTTTCCGAAAAAGTTGGACTTTTCAAAATTGGGAAATTTTGTACAAAATAGAGAATAAGACGGAATTAGGTGTGCTACAAGCCTTAAAATTCGCATTGAAACAAAATAAAATTAGATCTAAATTTTATATTAAACAAAAAAGAAATATATCAATAGAAAGCATTCATAATCGAAAAGAAAATAAACCTATATATATCGATATTAATAATGTGGTTTTAAAAAACATTTTCTTGAAACGTATTAAAAATAAGGATTTCTTGTGTGAAATAAGTGAAATGTTACCAATTGATGAAAATTTGATAAAAATCAAAGAAAGCCCTTTTTATATCGAAAGTGTATTACAATGGTATCGTTCTTAGTAAGCATTGAATGTTTTTTCTATGTCATTTAAGGATAATCATCCCAAAATGAAGTCCTAAATCGGGAAAATATTTAATAATTGGAAAAGTTATTGCTGCATTTGATGCAGTAAACCTAAAATTGAGAAATGTTGTGTCAAAATGAGATAAATTTTGATAATGAAACGATGGTTTATATATTCGCCTTTTTATTGAAAAAAGAAAATTTTCCGAAAGCACTCAACAATAAAGCTAAACAATTATGAAAAAGAAGTCTCAATCTACACGAATTTTTGTTATTGAAGATGATCCGATGTATCGCCGCATGGTGACTTATGTGATGGAACTTAATCCTGATCATGAGGTATTCGCTTTTGAAACTGGTAAAGAATGTATTAATAATCTTCACCTTAAACCTGCAGTGATTTCCTTGGATTACACCTTACCGGATATGACGGGCGAGGAGGTAATGCGAAAAATCAAAAGTTTTGACAAAGATATTGGTATCGTTATCCTTTCGGGGCAACAGGATATTTCTACTGCGGTAAAATTATTGCGACAAGGGGCGTATGATTATATTACGAAAGATAATGAAACTCGGGATAGGTTGCTGAATGCGGTGAACCGTTTGAAGAATGAAATCGAACTGAAAGAGGAAGTCGCAACGCTGAAAGAGGAGTTAACGGATCGGTATCAATTCGGCAAAATGATGCACGGAAATAGCCGAGCAATGCAGCGGATTTATAATATGATGGAGAAGGCTGTCAAGACGAATATTTCGGTGTCGATTACGGGTGAAACGGGAACTGGTAAGGAAGTTGTCGCAAAGACGATTCATTATAATTCGGATAGGAGTAAGAAGCCGTTTGTGGCAGTAAATATGTCTGCTATTCCGAGGGATTTGTTGGAAAGTGAATTATTTGGTTATGAAAAAGGGGCTTTTACGGGTGCGAATGCTCGGAAGATTGGAAAGTTTGAGCAGGCGAATAAGGGAACGCTATTCTTAGATGAGATTGCGGAAATGGATATTAATATGCAGGCGAAATTATTGCGTGCATTGCAGGAGAGAGAGGTTGTGCGGGTTGGTGGAAATGAGCCGGTGAAGTTTGATGCTCGGATTTTGGTGGCAACGCATCGAGATTTGGCGGAAGAGGTGAATCGGGGGACTTTCAGGGAAGATTTGTATTATCGTTTGTTGGGTTTACCGATTGAGTTGCCGCCGTTGAGAGATAGGGGGAATGATATTATTTTGTTGGCAAAGCTGTTTTTGGATACGTTTTGTAAGCAAAATGGAATGGATAAAATGGATGTTGCGAAAAGCGGAAAGGATAAATTAATGGATTATTCTTATCCAGGTAATGTTCGGGAATTGAAGGCTGTGATTGAGCTGTCGGCTGTAATGGCGAATACGAATGTGATTGAGGGTGATGATATTCGATTCAATAGTCCGAAAAAAACGGAAGCGTTCTTGACGGAAGAAACGACTTTGAAAGAATATACTCGGAAGATTATTTATCATTTCTTAAAAAAATATGATAATAACGTTTTGCTGGTTGCGAAAAAGTTGGATATTGGAAAATCTACGATTTATCGAGTTTTGAAGGAAGATCGTGACGGAATGTAATTGAAATTTACTTATTAAATATAAACTATTTAAGGTTAGGGTGTATTGATAACAAAGTGCTTGAAAGCGAAATTTATATTTATCAAGGAATAAATTATGAATTAAAAGTAATGCGAACTAAAGGGTTTTCCTATAAAAAATTAAATCGACAGAATTCTATTTTATGTTTACTTCGTAAACGTTTTTTGACCACTGAGAACTCGGTGGTCAGAAAAAGATAGTTTGCGAAGCAAAATATTAAAAAATATGCTGCCATTTTTTCATAGAAAAACCGCTTAATGCGAACTAAATGTGAGTGTCGTTATTACTTAAAAAATGAAAATTTAATTTTATCAATATTAATTTTATTCCCAAGTTAATGGAAAATCAAAAAGAAATAATAAAAGAGCTTTCAAGTCTATATGAATTGTCGCTTTGTGTTGGGCGTTCATTGGATTTGGAGGAGAATTGTCATTTTTTTTTACAAAAGTTGATTCAGCAAAAAAAACTGGTTTACGGTGCTATTTGGTTAAGGAATGATTTTATTGAAAAAAAAACGGATAATAAATATGTTCGTTTGGTTTTGGAAGCTTCAAATGCAAGTAAAAAAACGGTAGAAGTCGTAGATTTTGAAGATAAAATTATCCAAGAAAATAATGATAGAAAAGTTGTTAGAATTGATAAAAAATCGATTGATTTAGGAGGCTTATTCGGCGAAAGTGCGATTGAAAAAGGGGCGTTTTTAATTTTTAAATTAGGAGAAATTGGTTTTCTCAAATTGTATGCTTTTGATGAAATCGTTTTTTCGGAAACGGAAATTGAAAAGTTTAAAAATATATTAGTGGCTTTTGTAGATTCTTTGAAGGGTTGTGTAAAGCATCAACTATTGGTTGAAGATCAGAAAAAGCGGGAGGCGATACAAGCGGATTTAGAAAACAGTAGGGAGAAGTACCGATTGGTGGTTCAGAATTTGTCGGAAGGGTTAATTATGACCGATACGGAGGACAGAATTGTTTATGTTAATCCTCAGATGTGTGATTTGACGGGTTATGAGGAGGTGGAAATGATTGGTGAAATGGCTTACAAATTATTATTGCCTGAAGTGGAATGGGCGCTTATGGAAGCGAAAATGCTGGATAGAGAGGCGGGAAAGTCGGAAAGTTATGAAAAGTTACATGTCCGTAGAAATGGTGAGCAGTGGTGGGGAAATATTAATGCTTCGCCGTTGGTGAATAAGCATGGAATATTTGAGGGGACATTGGCGGCCGTCGTGGATATTACATTGCGGAAAAAATCGGAAGTGATACAAGAACATTTGTTGAAAGAATTGGCAGAGAAAAATAAAGATTTAGACGATTTTGCTTACATTGTGTCGCACGATTTGAAAGCACCTTTGAGAGGGATTAAATCGCTTGCGGATTGGATTTATGAGGATTATAGTACTGTTTTGGGAGGAGATGGGAAAGAGCAACTGGATATGTTGCGTAATCGTGTATTTCGTTTGCATGGATTTATTGAGGGGCTGCTGGAATATTCGAGGATTGGTAGGATGAATATGAAGAAGGAATCGTTTGATTTGGAACGAGCTGTTTCGCAGGTTATTGAAATGGTTAAGCCTGAAGAGGATTTCGATATTAAAATTTTGACTAAATTGCCGAATATTTATGCGGAAAAGTTGAGAATAGAACAGGTTTTCCAAAATTTAATATCGAATGCAATTAATTATAATGATAAACGAAAAGGGTCAATTGAAATTAGTCATGAGGAGTCACCAACACATTTTCTTTTTAAAGTAAAAGATAATGGAATGGGAATTGAGCAAAGACATTTTGATAAAGTTTTCCAAATTTTTCAAACCTTAAATACTCGAGATACTTATGAAAGTACGGGAATTGGTTTGGCAATTGTAAAAAAAATAGTCACTTCACATAAAGGGACAATTTATTTGGAATCCGAACCGACGAAGGGGACAACTTTTATCTTCACAATACAAAAGAATCAATTCAATAGTTGATTTTGGATTTTCACAAAAAAAATACCAGAGCAAGGGTTAAATAAATAGTAAATAATAAATTATTTATTATTGTGCTGTATTAGTAACAAGTTATTAAGCAAGATATGAATTGTAAATTATTTATCGTTCTAACGTAGTAATACCAACTACTTTAAGAATTAAATAATTTAACTTATTCTTTGTATTCTATTAAAAGACAACATAAATAATTCGGTTTTTATAATTTATTGATATCAGATAAAGTAATTTAGATAATTTAATTTTTCTTTTGATATCTTAGGAAGTACTTTCGTAATTGTGGAAAAATTAAATTTTGAGTTTCCTTGGAAATATGTAAATTACGTATTAAACATTTAACGTAGTAATAAAAATAATTTAATAATGGCAAACCAAAAACCAGTTCTTCTTGTCGAAGATGATAGAGTTGATGCAATGACGGTGAAACGAGCTATTCGTCAGATTCAGATGCATCATCCACTGATCCATGCAGAAAATGGAGAGGAAGCATTGGAATACCTCGATAACCCAAGCAATGAGAAACCATGGATTATCCTTTTAGATTTGAATATGCCAAAAATGAATGGTATAGAATTCCTTCAAGTTGCCAAAAAGAATGATGCCTTTAAGTCGATTCCTGTTGTCGTTTTGACGACTTCAAAAGAGCAACAAGATAGAATTGAAACGTTTAAATTTGGTGTTGCAGGCTATATGATTAAGCCTGTGGATTACTCCCAGTTTGTAGAAATGATGCAAGCCATCAAAATGTATTGGACTCTGAGTGAACAGCCAGATTAGGAGTTAATTAAAATCAAAATAATTAATAAATTATCAAGCTGTTATAGTTTTAAGATTGGTACTTTTATTTAATTCCACTTCCTTAATTATAATTTATAGTTCGACAGAATGTTTGAAACTTCACCATATAAGATATTACTTGTTGAGGACGATTTAGTTGACCAAATCGCATTTAAGCGAATGGTCAAAAGGGAACAACTGAATTATGATTTTCAGATTGCAGGTTCGCTAAGAGAAGCTAAAGAATATCTAAGTACTCAACGTTATGAATTAGTGATTACCGATTACCAATTAGGTGATGGTAACGCTGTCGCCTTATTTGATTACCTTAAATCAACTCCGTTTATCTTTGCTACTGGTGGTGGCGATGAAGAAATTGCTGTAAAGGCATTAAAAGCAGGTGCTTTCGATTATTTAATCAAAGATCAAGAACGAAACTACCTGAAAGTCCTTCCGCTTACGATTGAAAACGCTATTCGACGCAGTAAAATGAATGAACGATTGCGGCTGTTAGAGTCTGTAATCGTGAATGCGAATGATGCGATGATTATTGCTATAGCAAATGGAAAAGTTCCCGAAATTATGTATGTGAATCAGGCATTTATAGAAATGTCGGGTTATAGCGAAAGTGAAGTGCAGAAGAAAGGATTCGGAATTTTTGTAGGGGAAGAAACGGATAGGGCAGAGGTACAACGCATCGCAAATGCGTTTAGAGATTATGAATCAGTTAAGTCAGAGTTGATTTTTTATCGTAAAAATGAAACGCCTTATTGGGTCGGAATTAGTATCGTTCCATTAAAGGATAAGAATGGAAAAACGACGCATTTTGTATCTATTCAGCGAGATATTACGGAAAGAAAAGAGGCGGAACAGGCTTTAATTGAAGCACGAGAAGCAGCAGAACAAGCTCGATTGGCGGAGTCACAATTTTTAGCCAATATGAGTCACGAAATTCGAACGCCAATGAATGCGGTGATTGGGATGACGCATCTGTTAATGGACGAGAATCCTTCTCCGAAACAATTGGAATATATTAATGCGTTGAAATTTTCAGCGGATAGTTTGATGGGTATTATCTCGGATATTTTGGATTTATCTAAAATTGAAGCGGGTAAATTAGATTTTGAGCAGAAACAGTTCAATTTATATGAATTATTAAATTCTCTTCGGAAAGCCTTTAATTTTAAAGTAAAACAGAAAGCTTTAAATGTTATTTTTACCTTAGACGAAGGTGTGGATAATGATGTTGTGGGAGATCCGACTCGTTTGAATCAGATTCTGACGAACCTTTTAGGAAATTCTGGAAAGTTTACCTTAGACGGTGAAATCGGCGTGCGAATGTCGATTTTGGAAAGTAATGATATTCGATATTTATTAAAGTTTGAGGTGTATGATACGGGAATTGGAATCGAAGAAGATAAATTAGATTTAGTTTTTGAAAATTTCAAGCAGGCAAACTCTCAGATTCATAGAAAATTCGGCGGAACAGGCTTAGGTTTACCAATTGTTAAAAACTTAATCGAACTTCAAGGTGGAAAAATATCCGTTGCGAGTGAAATTGGTAAAGGGACGACGTTTACGTTTGTTTTACCTTTTACTAATTCAGGCATTCATAGCGAAATATCGAACCTGGAGGAAGACGTAATGGGCAACCAAATCTTAGATGATTTGGTTTTGAAAAATGCAAGGGTGCTTATTGCTGAAGATAATTTGATGAATCAAAAATTGATTTCCGAAATTATGAAAAAATGGGAAGTCAACTTTGATCTCGCTGTTGATGGACGAGATGCTTTGGATAAATTGTATGAAAAAACATACGATATTGTTCTGATGGATGTCAATATGCCTAAAATGAGTGGGTATGAAGCGGCAGAAAGAATAAGAATCGATACGGCTAATATCAATAATAAAGTGCCAATGATAGCTTTGACTGCGGCAGCTTTACAGAGTGAAAAGCAAAAAGTATTTGATTCAGGTATGAATGAGTTTGTATCAAAACCATTCGTACCAGCAAATTTGAAGAAAGTAATGATTCAGCTACTTGGCGGAGTTGCTGTCGTAGAGCAGGAAGTCAGGACGGTAGCAAAACCAACAGAAAAAAGTGATCATACGGAATCAGGAAAAGTAACGGTTGATTTGAGTTATTTGAAGGATTTTAGCGGTGGCGATACCTCTTTTATTCGTGAAATGCTTGGTTTGTTTTTATCAGATGCACCGAATCAGATTAGCATGATGAAGGAGTATTTGGGAAATGAAGATTGGGATAAACTTGGAAAGTTAGGACACCGAATGAAACCAAATTTTCAAATGCTCGGAATGGATCATCAGCGAGAAATGGCTTTCAGTATTGAAATAATGGGAAAAGGCGATGATGTTAATCCTCACAAAATGAAAGAGTGGACTGGTCAATTAATTGTCGATACGAAGGTTGCTATTCCAATTTTAGAAAAAGAATTAGCAAATATTTAATAAAAATATTGGAAAGGTTAGAAAAAAATCTATCTTTGCAGTCCAATTTTGAGAAGCGAAAATAGCTCAGTTGGTAGAGCACGACCTTGCCAAGGTCGGGGTCGCGAGTTCGAGTCTCGTTTTTCGCTCCAATAAAAATCAAGAAGCCTTGTAAACACTAAGTTTGCAAGGCTTCTTTAATTTTGTGTTATTCACATCCTCGTTCAAAATATTCATACTCCTTATTTTGAGTGAGGGCATGAATAACGCAAAGAACGAAATTCCATATTTTTATTTTATGAATTATTTAGCACACGCACTTTTATCTTTCGGCAATGAAGATATTTTAGTTGGTAATTTGGTAGCGGATTTTGTGAAGGGACGAAAAAAATTAGAAGCTTACCCAAAATCAATTCAAAAGGGTATCGAATTACATCGACATATTGACGCTTTTACGGATCGTCATATAATTCTCAAACAGAGCATTTCACGCTTAAAGCCGACTCAAAACCGTTATGCTTCTGTGGTTGTAGATATTTTTTACGACTATTTCTTGGCAAACAATTGGACGCTATATTCAGACGAATCTTTGCCGGCTTTCGCCAATAAAATTTATGGACAATTAGAACGAAATTTTGACGTAATGCCCGAAAAAGTAAGCTGGGTTTTTGGTAGAATGATTGCGGATAATTGGCTGGTCGGGTATCAATTTGAAGAAAAAATAGAATATACGTTTGAACGACTTGCCCAAAGAGTAAAATACGACCATAATATGTTGCGTGCGATTGACGACTTAATGGAGCATAAAGCAGATTTAAATGAAGATTTTAAACTTTTTTTTCCTGATTTAGTGGTATCTGCGAAGTCGAAACTGGATAATTTGATATTGAATGAGTGAATGTGTAATACTGATTTTTTTGGAGATGTTTGGGCATTTTCAAGATTGATAAAAAGTAGTTTCCCCCGATATTTCCCCAGTTTATCCCAAGAAATCGACGCAAAATTGGACAGGTCAACTTTCGGTTACGTTTGTGTGGTTTCGTGCCGACGACTTTAGTCGTCAGGTAATGCTCGAACGTCATCTGGCGACTAAAGTCGCCGATACATCAAATTCGAAATTGAAACCCGAAACTGAAATCTGGAAACTACTTTTAAATATTTTTGGAAGATGCCGATGTTTGTTCCTTATTATCGGCTTATAAGTCATTTTTTATTCCCTTAATGAAGTTATTCCCGAAATATTGTTGATTAATATAAAATAATATTGGTATAAAATAAATACTGAAAATATAATATTTTGTAGAACAAATAAAAATCTAAGTTAATATGTGTTAAAACTTGGCAAGTTTGTTGTTTGTTTCCACTGAGTAAAGTCTTAAACAATAACTAAAAAAGCTACTTATGAGAAAGGCAAAAGTATATATTGATGATGATAGTCTTCATGTATCATCGGAAATTCTTCGTGCAATAGCTCACCCTTTAAGGTTGAGGATTTTAGAGTTTATTGATAATAATTCAGATATCAATGTGAATAAAATTTATAATACATTAAAATTAGAACAATCAATTACTTCACAACATTTACGTATTCTTAGAGATGCTGGTTTAGTGAACACGACAAGAGATGGAAAATACATTCATTACACCGTAAATTATGATAAAGTTGCACACGTTGTAAGTTCTGTTGATGATTTTTTGGAGCAAGATTAGGAATGTAAAAAATACTATTTGTAAATCTACTAAATCTACTAAATCTATAAAAACAAGTTCTACCTAAAAAGTTTAAAGTATATTTTCTAAAGCGGCTGCTTCAATTTTGAAGCAGCCGTTTTTCGTATATGGTTACTGGATTTTTTAGTTTATTGGTAAACAAGTTTTAAAATTGATAATTCAAAAAAATAAGGTGAATATTAAACCGATGAACGTTAACTTTTGTCGAAACTTTTTATTGAATCGGTATTAAACGGTTACATTACAAGTTCTTAAATGCCAAAAAAGTTAGGATGTTAAAAGGTAAAACCTTGAATAGTCTAAATATTTTATAACATGTAAAATTATCAGGATATGATGTTATTGGTTCTTGCAGAATGGTGGGCGGCTTTGGCTGGGATAGACAAAGTATTCTGGGGCATTTCCATCGTTTTTAGTGTTTTATTTTTTATGCAATTTATTTTAAGTCTTATTGGTTTGGATTTCGATTCAGATGTAGATATGGACTTTGATGCAGAGGTAGATTCGGACTTCAGTACGGATGTGAGTTTTACTATCTTGTCTGTTCGTAGTTTTATCGCTTTTTTTACGTTTTTCGGTTGGACGGGCGTTTTAGTATTGAATAGTGGTGCGAGTGGCTTGTGGGCAATTGGTTTTGGGACGATAGCAGGGATTGCAGCGATGCTGATTGTTGGTTATATGATGTATTTATTCGCTCGTTTGCAAGATGACGGTAGTGTTTTTGACCCTTATGAAGCACTTGACGAGGTGGGAACGGTGTATATGAAAATCCCTGCTGGACAACAAGGAAATGGAAAAATTCAGATTAAATTACAAGGTTCGATAAAGGAAGTCGAAGCGGTAACTCGTGATGGGGAGCCGATTCCGATGGGAACTGCGGTTCGGGTAATTGATATTTTAGATGAAAAAATTATGATTGTTGAACCGTTGGATAAGTATTTGAATACGGGAATTTGAGTTAACTATTTTGAGTATTTGGAATGAATTATTTATCGTTCTAACGTTAAAAAGATAATTTTAAAAAGTCTTTATCAATTGGGTGTCAATATTTTAAGAATTTTATTATAAAAATTGTAATTTGTAAATTAGGAATATGAATTGACATTTTAGACTTGTGGAATCGTTATCAACGACAAGATAATTTATCGTCAATAAATAATAGTTTATACAATAACCTTATAAAAAATATTAAAACTATGTTTGAAGCTGGTGTAATTATTATGCTTGGTTTAGTAGGACTTGTCGTCCTGATGGTACTATGGTTGGTTTCACGTTATAAACGTTGTCCTTCTGATAGAATTTTGGTTATTTATGGTCGAACAGGCAAAAATCAATCGGCAAAATGTATTCACGGTGGAGCAGCCTTCGTTTGGCCCGTGGTTCAAGATTATTCGTATTTGGATTTGACGCCAATTTCGATTGATGTAGATCTAAAGAGTGCATTGAGTAAACAAAATATCCGTATTAATGTACCTTCTCGTTTTACGGTCGGTATTTCTACCGAAGAGGGCGTGATGAATAATGCAGCAGATCGCTTATTAGGCTTGCCTTTGTCAAATGTTCGAGATTTGGCACAAGATATTATTACGGGGCAAATGCGTTTGGTGATTGCGATGATGGATATTGAAGAGATAAATTCAGATAGAGATAAATTCCAAGAAACCGTTGATTCTCATGTTGATAATGAATTAGTGAAAATTGGTTTAAAATTAATCAATGTGAATGTTATGGATATTCACGATGAATCTGGTTATATCTCAGCATTAGGAAAGGAAGCTGCTGCAAAAGCAATTAATGATGCAAGACAAAGCGTGGCGGAAAAAGACCGTGACGGTTCAATCGGTGCGGCAAATGCTGAATCTGACCAAAAAGTACAAGTTGCAGCAGCGGAAGCAAAAGCAATTGAAGGTCAAAACTTAGCAAAAGTAACGATTGCTAACTCGGAAGCGATTCGTCGTTCTAAAGAAGCAGAAGCGTTAAAAATTGCGATTTCTTCTGAAAAAATTCAGTCGGCTCAAGCCTTAGAAGCGTCTTATAGTGCGGAAACGGTTGCGGAGGTAGCTCGTGCAAAACGAGAAATGGCGACCCGTGAAGCGAATGAAATCGTTATTGCGAAGATTGAGCAACAGAAAAAAGTGATTGAGGCAGAAGCAGAAGCAGAAAAAATTCGTCGATTGGCGAAAGGGCAAGCAGATGCAACTTTGGCTCAAAAACGTGCAGAAGCGGAAGGTTTGTATGAAGTATTGAGCAAACAAGCCGAAGGTTTTGAAAAATTGGTCAAAGCGGCTGGTGATAGCTCCCGTGATGCTGTTTTATTAATGATTGCGGATAAACTACCGGAATTGGTCAAAACACAAGTCGAAGCGATTAAAAATATCAAGATTGATAAAGTCACGGTTTGGGAAGGTGGCGGACAGAAGGAAGGCGAAGGTAATTCGACTTCTAAATTCGTTTCGGGGCTGTATAAATCTATCCCGCCTTTAAGCGATTTATTTAATATGGCAGGTATGGATTTGCCGGATTATTTGGGCAAATCTCAAGCGGAAAAAAGTGAAGAAGACGTGGAAGAAGCGAAGATTGTTGAGTAGTGAAATAGATGTTTAGATCGCTTCTAATATGGTTAAAATATAATTTGTCCCCGACTGATTTGGTTCAGTCGGGGATTTTTTTTTGATTTCCTTTTTTTCTAAAAAATTATTAATGCTTATTTTATTTACAGAAACCGTGTCGGTTTTTCCACGAGGCTTCGGGATAAATAAAACCGACACGGTTTAACCATCAATAATTTTTGATTTATTGTACTACTTCAAATTCCAAACCACACCAAAAAATCCATTAATACCTTGAAGCGAAGCATAATTATAAGTCGGATCAAAAGCATAGCCATTTGGATTGCTAACTGGATCATCAACATTTCTATCGAACGGATCTTCTGGTCTCAAAATTGGACTGTCTGGAACGAAGTTTAAAATGTTGCGAACACCTGCATACAAGTTAATACCATAAGGTAGTTTTTTTGAAACTTTTAAATTCATTATTGTAAATGCTGGTGAATATTCTGGACGAAAATCGTTTGGAAAAATGGGTAAACGCATCGGTCCATAAAAACTTCCTGTCAAATCAAACGTTAAAGCAATCGGTGCAGCGGTGTAACTGACTAAATAATTCCCCGACCATTTTGAAGCAAATAATTGATCTGTTCTTTCCAAAACGCCATCTTCATTCTCTTCATTTAAGAAAACATCCATTAAAGTCACACCTACATTTACTTTCAAAGGGAAAGCGTTTGTGTAATCAATATTGAAAGCTAAACCTCTTGTAACCGCATTTCCATTCAAGTTAGAATAGATAATTTGATTTGGGTTTTGATCGAAATCACCAACGATTTTATTAGTAAAGTAATTATAGAAAGCAGAAAAGTCGAAACTCAAATAATGGTTATTACTCGGAACTTTCAGAATGTAGTTTAGCATTGAATTAAAACTGCGTTCTGGGTTCAAATCTTCGGTAATTATCACATCTCTCGCGCCGCTTAAAGCTGCGTGATCTTCCGTGAAAATGTAAACTGTTCTAAATCCTGTTCCTAAATTTATTCGAAATTGATTATTTTTATTCACATCAAAACGATATGCAATTCGAGGTGAAACAATGTTTCCGTGATTGACATTATAATCATAACGCAAACCAACCAATAAGTTATTTCTATCGTTTGGCTTCCATTCTGTTTGAGCGAAAAGTCCTGGAAAAAACTGCTCATCTGCCATATCGGTTGCTGGCGTATTATCGTCATAATAATTGTAACGCAAAGCCGTTCCTGTCATCAAATGCAAAGTAGGAGAAAGGTCTTTTTCCAAAAATAATTGCCCAAAAGCGGTATGCTGTTGTGCAATAAAAGACATATCACCATAGACCGAATTTTGGTCGTGATAATTATACGAAGCTTGGAAAAAAATGTTATTTTTAGTCGGCAATTGATAATTCAAAATCGTCTCAAAACGTTTGGTATAAATACTTTCACCGTAAATTTGGTCTTTTCCTCTATCCGCTTCCGTCCAATCGGTTTCTCCACCCCAACGGTCTTCTTGCATATAGCGAAGTGCCAAAGTTGCCGCACGATCTTCTGGTCGTTTGATTTGCCATTTATTAAAAATCGAAAATCTATCTTGTAAAGTCAAATCCGTAAAACCGTCGTCATTATTATCGATAATTTGATTGAATTTGTAATAATTTCCACTGATTAAAGTACCGACATTTTTACCAACTTTTAGAGCAACACTTCCGTCAAGCGTCAATTCGCCCCAAGTTGTTCCCTGTGCTTCAAGTGTAACTTGACCTGCGTTTTCCAATGGATTTTTGGTAATAACATTGATAATTCCCGCCATTGCCTCCGAACCATACAGAGCCGAAGCAGGACCTTTAACGATTTCAATTCTGTCTGTAATTGAATTTGGAATACCCATCAAACCGTAAACGGTCGAAAGTCCGCTGACAATCGGCATTCCATCAATCAAAATCATAGTATAACCGCCTTCCATTCCATTAATATGAATATCACCAGTGTTACAAACGTTGCAATTTAATTGCGGTTTTACACCGTTTACCATTTCTACGGCTTGAAACAAATTTGGTGTTGGATTTTTTTGGAACAGTTTAGCAGATAAAATTTCCACTTTAATAGGACTTTCTGAAACTCGGTTTTCCCGCTGTGTTCCTGTGATAACAACCTCGTCAAAAATATCAACGCCTTTTAAAAGTTGAGCCGTTAGCGTTTCCGAACTCAGTTCTTGAACACTAATCGTCTGTTCATATTTCGAATAACCAAGGTAAGAGATGACCAGTTGATATTCGCCGAAAGGCAAATTCTTGAAAATCGCTTTTCCGTTATTGTCGGTTGTTTTTCCAAAACTCGTCCCTTTTAGTAAAACAGTTGCATAACTCAAAGCCGTATTTTCTTCATCAAAAACCTGTATTTCGATAGTTTTTTGAGCCATTACCGAAAGGCTAAATAATAGGAAAAATAAAGTCAATTTATAATTCATTTTTAGAACTTTTAAAATTAATTTAACAATGTATTAATAATTAATAATGCAAATGTATAAAATATTTTTAGACTAATCTAAAAATTAAATTTTAAAAGCAATAATTTTATGTCCAATTGTTGGAATGCTTAGGTAAAGTTAACGTATGCGGATAATTTAATATTATAAACAATTGATTATCAAGCGATTGATAAATGGTTTACCGTTAGTCGTGTAGCCTAAGATTAAATAAAGCGGCATTTTTGAAAATCTAATATGTCTAAGTGAGGAAGAATAAATAAGTGCTAAGAAATAATTTGTCTCCGATTGATTTCATTCAGTCGGATATTTTTTTAAATAATCCTATAAATCCGTCAGGTTTTTAAAGTCTGACGGATTTTTCAACCCATCAAATTACTTCTGCCACCACAAACGTACTGCCGCCTACAAAAATCAAATCTTCCGAAGTCGCATCTTTCGTAGCCGACCGCAAAGCTTCACTGACAGAATCATAAACTTCCCCAATTAAGCCACACTCAGCCGATTTTTGTTGCAAAATAGTGGCATCTAAGCCACGAGGAATATCTGGTTTACAGAAATAATACAAGGCATTTTTGGGTAATAATTGTAATATTTTCGATTGGTCTTTATCGTTAACCATACCTAAAATGAAGTGCAATTTTCTGAATTTCATTATGGCAATTTGCGCCATTATTTGTTTGATGCCATCCTCATTATGTCCCGAATCTGCAATTGTCAGAGGATTTTCGTTCAGCATTTCCCAACGTCCAATCATGTTGGTTAACGTCCGAACATTTGCCATGGCGTTTAGGATTTCGGCATCTGAAAATTGCCAACCTAAAGATTGTAAAACTTCAGCAGCATGAATGACGGTAATTAGATTTTTAGCTTGATAACTCCCTGCCAAGCCTAATTCTAAGTTATTGAAAACCAAACTATGATGACCTAATTCTCGAATTTCATAATATGATTTTATACCATTATTTTCCAAAGGAATAGCAGTATAAAAACTATCAGCAAACGAAATTGGAGCATTTTCTTTGATGGCTTTATCTAAGAAAATACCTTGCGTTTCTTCGTGCGTTTCACCGATTACGACAGGAATATTGGGTTTAATAATTCCTGCTTTTTCGCCTGCAATTAGTGGCAAAGTGTTACCCAACATTTTTTGGTGATCAAAACTAATATTGGTAATAATCGATAAAATCGGCGTGATAATATTCGTAGAATCCAAACGTCCGCCAAGTCCTGTTTCAATAATCGCAATATCTACGGCATGACGAGCGAAATGATCAAATGCCATGGCTACCGTAATTTCAAAAAAAGACGGTTGAATTTCGGTAAAAATAGATTTGTGTTTTTCCACAAAATCGATGACTTCTTGCTCGCTGATATATTCGCCATTAATCTTAATTCGTTCCCGAAAATCTCGATAATGTGGCGAGGTATAAACCCCTACTTTCAAGCCTTTTACTTGAAATAATGCGGCTAATAAATGTGTCGTAGAGCCTTTGCCGTTCGTTCCTGCAATATGAATATTAGGATATTTTTCAAAAGGATTACCCAACGCATCGCATAATTTGCGAATATTCGTCAAATCTTTCTTGAAAGCAGCTTCGCCGACTCGTTGATACATTGGTAATTGGGTATATAAATAATGGAGTGTTTCTTGATACATTTTCTTAGTGACTCGTGATTAGTGATTAGTGATTTGTTCGTTCTGAAATATCGATATAATTAGTACGAATAGCGTAACATTCAAAAACACAAAATTACTTTCTTTCCAATAAAAAAAGGTTGTTTCCTATGTGGAAACAACCTTTTTAATATTTTTGGGTCTTTGACAATTTCTGCAAATCTTATAAATTTATGTATAAATAGCACTTTGGAAGTACTGAAAATAGCGAGTTAGTGAGCAGGTGACTTTAAGTCACCTGCTCACTTTTGCAGAAATTGTCAGAGAACCATATTTTTAATTGATAATGGTTGATACTTAATAACGGTCAAGCCAATCATCAATCACGTCTAAAGCATATCATTCATAATTGACAAAGTTTCCTTTAATTGAGCATCTTTTTGAAGTGCTTTGTGCCACTCTTTGATACGAGCCGCTTTTGATTCGTCAGCTTTGATACTTGCTTCGTCTGCTTTTGGAGCAACTATCGTCAAGCCTTCAATATCAACTTCTAAAGATTCCACTTTTTTATTTTCGCTTACAATTTCTTTAGCTTCTGTACGGTAAGTGTTTAAATTTAAGGAATAAACCGTTTGATTACGACGTTGTTTGAAACGTTTTGCCCCTTCATCAATTGCAGACAAAGTTGCATCATTCATTACTCTTTCCGTACTTGATTTTTTCAATTTATTTATTTTCTTCATTTGCAAAGCGTCATAATTTGCAGCAGGAATTTCGTCCCAACCTAAAGCAAAGAATTCTTCTTTTTCACCTATTTCAAGATAGGTATAATCATCAGGAATGACAATATCCGGTGTTACGCCTTGTAATTGAGTCGTTCCGCCGTTGATACGGTAGAATTTTTGAGTCGTTAATTTCACAGAACCCAAAGAACCCAATTTATTAACATCATTACTACGAACCATTCTGTCTAAATCAATGAATTGTTGAACGGTACCTTTTCCGAAAGTAGAAGAACTACCCACAATAATTGCACGACCATAATCTTGTAACGCAGCTGCTAAGATTTCAGAAGCCGAAGCCGAAAAGGTATTCACCATAATGATTAAGGCACCGTCGTAATGAATGCCTCTATGGTCATCAGATAAAACTCTAACCTTGCCATTACCTTGCTTTACCTGTACCATTGGCCCTTCGTCAATGAATAATCCACCCATTTCTACAACGTCTGTCAATGAACCACCTCCATTATTACGCAAGTCTATAATAACACCATCGACATTTTCTTTCATCAATTTTGTTAATTCATCTTCTACATCTGTTGCACATCTTCTACCACCATTTCGTTGAAAATCCGTGTAGAATTTAGGCAAATGAATGAATCCAATTTTTTGCCCATTTTTTTCTAAAATCGCAGATTTCGCATAGCTTTCTTCCATGACGATAATATCACGGATGATAGGAACAATTTTTAGCGTATTATCTCTTTTCTTAACCGTCAAACGAACTTCCGAACCCTTCTCACCACGAATCATACTCACGACATCGTCAATCGGCATACCCGTTGCGTCAACAGCCTCTGCTTTACCTTGTGCAACTGCCGCAATTCTATCTCCAACCTCTAAGTCTCCTTGTTTCCAACATGGGCTACCCGCTACCACACTAACTACTTTTACATATTTTCCATCTTCTTGTAATCTTGCACCAATACCTTCTAAACGACCAGACATTGAAATATCAAAATTTTCTTTGTCTTGTGGTGGAAAATAATTCGTATGTGGATCGTAAGCACCCGCCACACTATTCATATACATACTTAATCTATCTTCACGATCAATTTTGACCATTCTCGCAAACCAATCATCATGTATTTTCAAAACCTTTTCACGAGCTTTTTGCTCTAATTCTTCGTAAGTCGCTGGAGCTAAATCTTTACCATTATCTGCAACCTCAGAATCATTCAATAGATCTGCTAAACGGGTCATTGTTTGATACTTCAAAGATTTTCGCCAAAGGTCTCTTAACGCTTTTTCATTTTTTGAATAATCTAATTTCTTAGCATCCATTTGTAAGACCTCATTTACCGTAAAATCAAACGGTTCAGCAAGGATTTCTTTATAATATTCTTGAATCTGTGATTTACGTTTCTCAAATAAATCAACGGACAAGTCCAAAAAATCGAAACTGTGAACTCTCGCTTGATCGTCTAATTCCGTTTTGTATCTTTCTAATTTCTTAATATCTGCTTGTGTCAAAAATCGTTTTCCATTATCTAATTTGTCCATGTATAATTCATAAACTCGCTCAGAGAATTTATCATCAATTTTTTGAGGTTCATAATGTAATTCTCCTAAGCCGTCAATGACTAATTTTAAAATTAGCCCCTCTCTTTCTGAATTTATATCATTTAGATAATCTGGTAAAGTTGCACTGGCAAGAACGATTAAACCTATAATAGGTATTAATAAAATTTTTCTGAATGTCATGTCCTAATTTTTTCTTTAATGATCGGATGCAGGCATTTTTTAGGAATAAATATATACTGTGACTTTTGTACTCAACTCCTAAAGCCTAATGTATTGAAATATTGTTTGAATGTAATACTGCAAAATATTAGCCATATCACTCATATTATAACGAAATAACTCTTATAAAGATACTTATGTGATTAAAATTTATGAGGATACGTAGTCTTAATAACTGTTATTTAACATTATTTTGAAATGTTAAGAAAATTATAATACCGTAAAAAGTATGTTTAGGAAACGTTTGATTGTGATTAGAGTTTACGCATGGCAACCACTTTTTAGGTGTAAATGTGCACTCACGCGCAAAACTCTCAGGTATTAGCTCTATTTAGACAAAAAAACGATTGTTAATTAGATGAAAAAATCAAATAATCTCAAATACTTTTGATTCATTAATTCATTTCAATCTAAATATTTGTAATTTTGCAGCCATTTTGGAATAAACTATTATAGAATATATTGATAATCAAGGCAGTTAGCTATGAAATTCCCTTCAATATGAAGTGAAACCTTCTTCCTAACATCTAAAATAAAAGAAATTATGTCAATGAATTTAGAAAAATTAGTAGCGGTAAGTACTGTTTCGAGTGTGATGAAATTAATAAGTACTAAAAATTCAGGATTATTTTTGGAAGATTTTGATACTAAAAAAATTCGCTTTTTCTCAAGTCGTAAATATAACTTTACTCCCTTAGAATCGATTTCTATTTATGTGGATAGCGATGAGGAAACGCTTCCTTTAGGGGATGTTTTTACAAAAATGAAAGAGCAATTGGAGGCAACTCCATTAGTTTCTGTGAAAGTGAACGGTGAAGAACTCAAAGCGTATTTTGAAACTATTTTGCCGAATTACGATAAAGAGCAAGTTTATTTAAGCGACATCAAAAAGTTAGTAAAATGGTTCGAGTACTTAAATAGTAGAGACTTATTACATCCAAAAACCGAAGAAGAATTGGCAGCAGAAGCAGAAGCAGCGGCTGCTACGGAAGTATTAGATGTTGAAGTAGATGCGGATTAAGATTTTGAGTAATGAATTTGGATTCAAAATCACAAAAAAAGGGTTCAACGAAAGTTGAACCCTTTTTTATTAATACGAAATAATTTATAATCTATAACTTACTTACTGCTCAATCCATTTGTAGTATTTTCCTTGACCTTATTCTTAGAAAGCGTTTCTCTTCTATCCAAACCACATTTTAAGAAGGTTACATAATCCTCTGGATCTTTAGCATCTACATAGCCGATAGGTTTATGCAAAACCGTGCCGTCAGTATCTACCAAAACATATAATGGTTGTGAAACTTCTTTGAAGAAGTGTGCTTGAAAATCTGCCCATTTATTCCCCACATTTCTAATTTTTTCACCTGAATAAGGTGAAATATAAGTTTCTACTTTTTCTCTATCATCAACATAAAGCGAAATTAAAACGTATTCATTCGCTAAAATTTGTTTTATATTATCTTTTATCCAAACATTTTCTTCCACCTTACGGCAATTCACACAACCGTGACCGGTAAAATCGATCATAATTGGCAAATTCGCTTCTTTGGCGTAAGCCAATCCTTCGTCATAATCTTTGAAACAACGGATACCGTTTGGACAATCCGGATATTCTTGATCTGTTTTATTTTGGAATAAATTATAGTGTGAAGGCGGTGCTAAACCACTCAAAAGACTCAAAGGCTCGTAATTAAATCCTGTAAATAAATAACCGACGAAAGCCAATGCTGCGATACCTATAACGCTTCTAACCGGACTGATTTTACCTTTTTTCGGGCCATCACTTTTAAATCGTATGATTCCAAGTAAATAAAATCCAAGTATGCCAAATAAAATAATCCACGCACCTAAGAAAATTTCGATTGGTAAAATACCCCAATGATAAGTCATATCCGCAACAGAAAGGAATTTCAATGCTAAAGCTAATTCCAACAAACCGATTGAAATTTTCACCGTATTCATCCAGCCGCCGGATTTAGGTAAGGCGTTTAACCAACCTGGGAAGGCTGCGAATAACGTGAAAGGCATTGCTAAAGCTAATGAAAAGCCAAACATTCCTATTAAAGGACGAAGCGGAACGAAATCACCGATTAAAGTTGGGCCGCCACCCGTTGCAGCTTCTACTAATAATGTTCCGATGATTGGACCAGTGCATGAGAAAGAAACCAACGACAACGTAAATGCCATGAAGAAAATCCCAATTAATCCACCTTTATCCGCCATTTCATCAGAGCGATTTGCCCAAGAATTTGGCAATTGAATTTCAAATAATCCGAAAAATGATAAAGCGAAAATAACAAATAATCCGAAGAAAATTAAATTCATTACCGCACTCGTAGAAAATGTATTTAAGGCTTGTGGGCCAAATAATGCCGTGAAAATTAAACCTAACGCAACGTAAATTACGATGATGGATAAACCATAAATTACGGCATTTTTGATACCTTCTGCTCTCGTTTTACTTTGTTTCGTGAAAAATGCAACCGTCAAAGGCAACATTGGGAAAACACAAGGTGTCAATAAAGCGATTAAACCGCCACCGAAACCTGCTAAAAATATTAACAATAAACTCATCGAACTTTTATCTTGCGTTTCTCCTTCGCAAGTGCTATTCGCTAAAGACATATCGAAAGCATATTCGCCATTCTGAATCGTTGCTTTTTCAGTCGTTGTTATTTCGTCCGTTTCGTTAGTTTCTTCTCTGGTTGTTCTTGCAACTGCAGCATTTTCAGCTGCGGTAATTTTGCTTGGCAAATAAACAGAGAATGGAACAGGTTTAGGAGGCAAACAAATTTCATCGTTACAAGCGACATAATATAACTGCCCTTTCAATCTTTTTGAGCCACTTTCTAATTTAATTTTTTTAGTAAAAGTTACTTGGTCAGCGAATTTTGTCAAAGTCATTTTGAAATAATCGTCATACTTTCTTACTTTATTTTCGCCTTTCTCTCTTCGCTTAATCGTTTTCAACCTTTCATTTTCACCCTCAATATTGAAAGTTGTTGGCATAGGGCCTTTTGAGCCTTTTGAAAACTGAGAATAAATATAATAACCTTCTTTTATATTTGCATCAAAACTAACTTCATATTCGTCGGTACTCACTCGTTTAGCCGTCACTTTCCATTCCACAGGAGTTGCGTCAGTCAAATTTTCTTTTGATGGAGTAGGAGTTGGTGTTGCTTCAGCAGTTGTTGAGGAATTATCCATTTCTTCCGTTGAGCCGGTACCTTCTTTTGATGGCGTTGGAGTAGGAGTGGCGTCTGCTTTTTTTACTTTTAGCGTGTGTGAAAAATCGATATACTTTGGCGGCATACATTTTTCATCATTACAGGTCATAAAATAAACATAACCTTCTATAGCTTCTCCAGCGTAACTTTCATCGACGGTTATTTTTTGAGTATAAACCGCTTTTTTGGAGAATTTAATAACATCTCCAGCAAAAAGTTTATCATAACCACTTTTACGATTCTTAGTTGATTCAACTACTTTTCCAATTTTCACACCTTTAGGTGGTTTTTCTATTGTGATTTCGGTAGGTACAGGGCCTAAGTCTGGATCAACAAGCATAGAATAAGTTACCCAACCTGGAGAAATTGTTGCCGTATAAGTAAATTCATATTCCCCATTACCCAAATCTTTTTTATCAAACTTCCAAGTCGTTGGTGTTTGTGCAAAAAGACCAATTGCGAATAAAAAAGTGAAAACTAAAGTTGAAAATATCTGTCGCATAAAAGCTACTTTTTAGATTGTTGTGCTTACTTAGAATCAGATTCAAAGAATCAGTAATCGATTAAAAGCGTTGACTTTCATTTCAATCCTGTCAGGTTTTCAAAACCTGACAGGATCATATCTACGCTTTGATTTGCTACGAAAATGCTTATCTGACCTAAAATTACATTTTTCATTGATGGTTGAGCGAAAAATAGACGGATTTCGTCTATTTTTTAACACTCAATTTAATATTCATTAATGACGGTTGCAAAATTAGCTTTTCTATTAATTTTTCGTAGTTATATAAAAGTTAAAATATATACAAAATAATTAACTGAATACCAATTAGTTACGAATTTTCACGGACATATCAGCGACACTACAAAAGCGTTATTAATAATTACTTAATTAAATCAGGGCAAATATCACTATCGAATTTGAATTTACCCTGAAAAATCTAATAATAATGCGAAAATTACAAAAAGAAGTGGTGTCAACCGCTACAAACAAAGATTTTTTTAATTTGTTTTTCAAATCTACCAACGTAACTGCCTTAATTGGTTACTTCGGACAGCTAATTTCTGGGCTTACGGAATTTCATTTTGTTTTTACGGCTGTTGGTGGAGCTTACGAATTCTCTATTGACAACTTAATCCCTGGGGTGTTGGGTTTGGTGGTTGTTTACATTTTTG
>Ga0306864_1000286_pt1 | contig 24323 bp, 20 predicted proteins | sample AntRauTorckE5430_FD_190448 | JGI IMG/M metagenome (GOLD analysis project Ga0306864, IMG submission 190448) | Saline lake microbial communities from Rauer Islands, Antarctica - Metagenome Torckler E5 #430 (v2) (version 2) | ecosystem: Environmental > Aquatic > Non-marine Saline and Alkaline >...
TACCAATAAAGGCAAGAATTTAAATTTTGTGTAAAGTGTTCCATTGAGAATGTCGACCACCCCATCTACGATTGTTGTTCGTATCTGTATCATACCAGTTCAAGTTAAAGTGGAAAAAGGTTTACGCACAATGCGTTTCAAATATTTTTTTATTGCTTGAGTTGCAGGCCAACCGAGCTGTCTCTGGAAAAATGCAAGAGACAGGTTGAAGATTGATCTGCTAAGCTATTTTTTCGTGATTATTTATATATATAAAGTCTCAATTTTTTTATTACTGTAGGATTGAATTTCTTCGTTTTTGACTGCTTTTGATGCTTTTTGATGCAGTTTGATGCAGTTTGATGCTTCTTCTGTACGTAAGTAGTGTAACAATAACGTTCGTACTCATTACTAATTACTACCACCCGCCACCCGCCACTCGACACTCGACACTTCCCTCTTGTCTTGTCTGACTATCTACTACCTACTTACGACGTATCTCCTACTGCTGCATCTCTAATTGTGTGTTTGCACAAACCAACAGACACCTTCTCTATAACAGTCACAAACCAAAGCAGAATTTTGTGCATTTAATACTACCAGCCAGAACTGTCCAATAACGATATATCCTGTGTTACCTGTGGTACGCCGTTTCTTGCGTATGCTGCTTAGAACGTCATGGAAGCAAGGAAGGGAGAGCAATCGACTCAAGGTGGAGCTATCCTTCTGACGACAAGCGCATTATTTTTAGCCCTCTACATGCAAATTCTCGATATATTTACTTTCCCTCTAACCGTGTCCCTGATTAATGCTGCATCAGGATACATGGACGTTGGTGACATTCTACCAGTGAAGATACTGATACCTTTGTCTTTTGTATCATACATTGTTTGGCGTATAGTGAGATACATTTCCTTGGAACTTTATTTGAACAATTGAAGACGGTTTTTATCCTTCATTATCACTATTTATCTATCAAGCACAATCAGAATCATTATAGCATACAAGGAACAAAAGGTGAAACATGCCACACAGGGAACATGTAAGATGTAAGCTGCCTGGCAATAACTGCAGCGTGTAAAAAAAGAAAACTTATATGAACGAATCATCATCAAAAACTTAAAAATTAGACTGCACAAAGAAATAACAGCTCTCCTATTGAACAAAAATTGCTTTCAACTTTTATTCGAATGGGGTCAGTGCAACTTCCTGGGATTGGGTACGGACAGTAATTCCACCGCCGAAGAGATCATCACATTTTTCACTTTCATCAACCTCATGGTTCAAATAATCTTCTTCAAGGACACTGAGCTCCATCTGTGGTCCAAATTTTAGTCGTAAAATCTAATACGCATTATATCAAAGAATTCTGTTCACTTTTCACTCACCTCGGTAAGAACACTTCCAACTGTACTACTATTATCCTGGTCTTTATCAGATCTTGAAGTGGAGTTGTAAATGAGGTCATTTTCGTCGGAAATGTGCTCGCAGCAGATGCACACTATAGTTTGCAGACACGCATTGGTTACAGGATGGTCTTGAAAGTTACAAAAAGTGGACAACTATGATTGTACTCACATTCTTGAATTCTTGCAGCAAATACTGCACTTCTTCTACTCATTTTATCAATAAAAGACTCATTCGCAAACCTCTTCTTTACAGCATGCGCTTCAAAGTCCTGCATATCAAAATCAAAGGAACCATCAATCGTTGTGACAAAGAGCTGATTTTTAAGCTCGGTATCCTTATCCCTCACAAGTCCATCTGACAAACCAGCCTGTAAAAATGCAACGAGTAGATCTCGAGCATGCAACGAGCGTGGAATTATCTCCACTACGCCATTGGTTTGTGTCACGCATGTCAAAATGTAGACTACGCCAATACTAGCATTATGAGAATAATCATTTTCTACAAAGGCAATGTCAGAAAGAAGAACATCAAACGGCTCTAATTGCACTTGCTCTTCGTCATCTGGATAGCACTCAAAGCACGCAGAAGCTAGCTCTGAAGACTCTCGCGATGGAGAGGTGCGCACACCTGCGATGCCGTGAACTGATGCATCAAATCTGGGATGTGGGGATTGGTGTCTGAGTTCAAATTCATTTTTGTGAGGACCAATATTTAATGGATTTGGGAGATTATACTCAACAAGAGAACTAGTACTTGACGTCGACACTGAAGTGCCTATTGATGATCTCCTTTGGGGCCTTCGTAGCCTCGACGTAGCCCGTATTCTAGAGGTAGACATTGATGTTCCAATCGGTGTAAAAGAAAGTTTCGGTCCGTTTTTGTTATTCGCATTCTCACTCTGTTGCAGATCCTTGCCTCCACCACTCGCACTGTTATTGGACACAGTTTTTTCTTTCGATTGCTGCATGAGGATTGGGGTCAGATGTTTTCCAACTGATTCAAGTGTGATGTTTTCCCACAAGTTCCACTCCCTATCAAGTGCGCCCTGAATCAATGTGCAAACCATTTCTTGGCCTTCATCGTACTGTGATTCTAAGGCTTGTGAACAGTACGACTCCGCACCTGTATGCCTTCGCGCTCGCTGTTATATGTAAGTTATCAGAAGATGGAGATGAAGATGAGTAAGGACAAGTATACAACCACAGTCCTATACTGAGATGAAGAGCAGCAGTAATAACTTACGCATCGAAGTGTAACATCAAACATCATTTTATCGAATTTGTTTGCATATTTTTGTTATCGAATTGTAGGTGCCTACATACAGTTCGACTGAGAAATCGCGGTAAAATGCAGGGCAGAGAAGATAACTATGAGATGAGAGCTGATTTGAATCGAAAGAAAGTCTAACTAATACTGTTGTTGTATGTAGAGGAAGAGGAGTTGGCTTTGTAATATTTTGTTTTGTGTTTTGTGTTCTGTGTCTTGTTGTTCTGTCCTCCAGTCTGTTCAAATAGGCTTTTTCTGTCCCGTTAGGCAATTTGCGCGAGAAAAGCAAATTTTTACCAAAGCCCATGAAACGTTGAAAGTAAAATTTCCTGTCCATGGCAAATAATTATTGGCGTCCAACAGGCATTCTTGTTGGCTTTTGATCGTGAAGAGTAGAACGGGATTCGATTTTGAGCCGTGGTGGGAGAGGGAACGCACAATCATCGTATTCAGAGAGAGGAGGGCAGGAGGGCGCAGCGCACTATCTTTAGTCTGTGTTCTGTGTAGGTTTTTTGTCTTCTGTTCCTACACAGGCAGGTATTGATAGTGCACAAAAAATATCAACAAAATGTCCTTGTTTGTCTGGACTAGTAAGAAGAGATTTCGCAGCGCATTCACGTTTGGTAGATTACCAAGTGAGATGAGCTGGAAGAGACGGACTACATATACTCAAATAGGTGCATCATGTGGAATACGTTTACAATTGAAAACTTTATTATGGTGAATTTTTTCTCGCACTATCAAATTGAAAGCATTTCTACCCAGCTGTTATTATTATCCTCAAGGGACGATGTTTGTGGGACTAGAGCCTGGTGTTGTGATAGCCTTGTCATCGAAAGTCTTTGAGCTGACTTTTTGGTGTTGTTGTTGGATCTCATAGAAGGTCTTCTGCTGGGGCTGCTTACCCGTACCAGACTAGCATCGCGATTTTCACTGTCTACTAAGACGTGCTGATTGTATTCGAGGTACTGGTCCACATACTCTCTGGCAGCAACAGTCGATTCACCATCTGACGTTTCAACCTTAATCTCTTCTTCGATCCCCGCAATCCTTTTCCTATCCCACTTTTGGCGAAAGCTAGTCCCACGAAGTACAGTCTTCAAGCCAGGGTTGAAACGCTTTAAAGCCTCTGCATCGTCTTCAGACATAATGATGGAAACATCATTCGCAAGACTATGGTCAGGACAAACGCTAGACATGCCGCGGGAGTTCTTCCTTACCACCTTGTTATCTTCCATGCCACTTTGAATCCTTTCGCATCTCTTTTCTGCGCGTCTGGTGCGCCCCTGCCACATGCTGGCCTCTTTCTTTAGACTTGCAATCTCTTCAGCCATTTCCTCCATCCTGTTTTCGGCAGCCGTAGCTTTATCTCTCCATGCTTCCATTTGTTCCAGCATATTCAAGTTGTCAAGATTCTTGGCGGCATAAAGCGCATTTTCCAGGGAGTCAATGATGTTTCCCATGTGTACAGTGTTGGATTCTCGGCGATTGACAGCACGGGTTTCAATGTCTTTTAGAATTCGACTTCTATCTGTAGGAGCAAAACTCCCATGGTCCATTTGTCCAGCTTGCCCTTCCTCGTCTCTGGCTTCCTCGATACGAGCTGATTTGGCCCCTTTGCCAGAAGAAGGTTGCTTTTGTGCCGTCACGTTTTTGTTTGACATAAGCACACTCGAAGTACTGTCTTCGTCGAGATTGTCTTGGACCTCATCCTCTTCTTCATCAGAAGCGAAATCCTCATGAACTGACCTATTGTCCTTCGACTCTTGCGAATGAGTTGAGCTTCTTTTGGATCTATGAGAAAAGGTCGCCTTCAACGGCACACTGTCATCATCAGAAGTGACAGCATAATCATCCTGATCATGGTGAGATCGTGTAGTTTCACGAGACCGAGTAGATTTTGTGGACCTGGCCGATTTCGCCGACCTTACGGATTTACTGTCGGAAGGCATTTTGGTTGATACGATATGTTGAGATGGTAGTGTTGTGATGATGTTTAAAGTTAAAATTATGCAGACAAAAGATGAAGTACTGTTGTAGGTACCTCTACTAGAGAGGTTCTAGGTCGTATCAAAAATAGAAAATAGTACAAAATAATTACTCAACGGAGCTCAACGCTCAACGCTTCAATTCCATTCGTATCTGTCGTTGTGGTGTTGCGTTGAGAAAGATGTTCTTTAGGCATAACCTGAGATCGATAATTTAGATAACTAGCATCCTCAAAAACGTGCGACAAAAATTGCAAAACATTACGCAGCATACTGCAGGTTTCGAGACCCAGAACCATCATTAGACATGGAGGAGATAGATATGAGTACTCTTACGATACACACCTCTCTAGAGAGAGAGTATGGTAGGAGGAGGAGTCGCATGATGCAATGCGCTGAATTAGCACGCGACACGGGGGGACGAAGAATTGTGAAGGTTTGTCACTACCGACTTTCACTTGTAACCTCTTGAAACACAATATGTACAAATAATTTCATTTTCGTGTTTCAACTTATCAAGATACCAGGAAAACAGCTTCAAAGTCAGAAAACATTTCTTGCATTTTGACCATTTATGTTTTATTAGTGGGTAACAGATTATCTTTGGAATGCTATTCGCCTGTTCAATACAATTGTATTTGCTCTCTTGACTGGAAAACAGGAAAAGTCGCAATTTTGCATACTTTTCTTTATTCTTCATTCTGCATGACCCATGGAGGGCATCCAATAGCAGGCAAATTTTCCTGAGGGGCAGCGCAACTGGCAGTCTTTTCATCCCATGTGTTTAGGATACAATACCATTCTCCATTCCTTGCTGCATCAATTACAGACGTGGCATGCATTGACCTAAGAACTGCTCTCCACTTTCCACAGCTTGGATTGCAACAACGGACCCATTCATACGGATCTTTGGCGCTAGTTGAGTTTCGCTTCTTCCCCCTTGTCATTGTTGGAAGACGAGATTCATAATTTTCATTACATTGGAGACGGCGAACCCAAAGGCGTAGATGCTTCCGAGCCCTCTGGTCACTCAGTGTTTCCTGAGTGACCGACGCCTCGTATTCTTCTTCCGGTGCAGAGCACCTTGCGCGATCGGGATCATTCTTATTCATTGTACAATACCATTTAGATGGAAGCTTCTTAGCATCAACAATTCCTCGAAGACGACGCCACTACATTAGGTGAATTAAAATCAGATCTTTCATACTCAATCAAAATTTAAAGAACAATAGGTGAAATCACGTACCTTCTTGCATTTATCACATTCTACCCACGTAGCATTTGAGCTTCCAGTAGTCTGTCCAAAAATAGAACTCTCGTCAGCACCAATTATGTCATCCCCAAGATCAGCACCATCCAAAACATTTAAACCTTCTGGAGGCTGCGGAATATCATTACCATTAATAGCATCGTCCTCTGCGCTGCGACTGGTGCGCTTTCCTTTCTTGCGCTTTTTCTTACGACCGGTCCTCCCGCCAGAAGATTCGTCGCCACTAAGTGCATCACCCGCGGCCATGGGGCTAAGAGGATTTCCACCATCTTTATCGTCGACGATGACAATGCTATTTGCTCTTTTTCGGTTGCCAGTGGTATCCATAACACCTTTCATTCCCTCAATACGAAGCCTTTTCCTAGCAGCTCTCGCAATAACTGATCTGTCCAGGTGGATAAGAGTAGCTTCTTCCTCAGAATACATCCCTCTTTTATGTCCTCCAGCTCCACCCGAGGTGGCGTATATGGCGCGATCATCCTCTTCGTCATCAGAACTGTCAGTATCAACAATTGAACCTTGTACAGAGTATTTGTCCTCTTCGAGTAGCTGACGCATCATGTCTTTTACAGCACTTTGGGCGGGAGTGAGTTTTTCGCCCTTCTTCTTCTTTCGCACCTTGCCATCCTCCTATAGGCAATGAACAAATTTAGTACATGCATTTATAACAAGCATTTCACGAATCGGTTCTCAATGTAATGAAGATAACAATTACCTTTTTCTTTTTCCCCTTCTTCGGACCAGGTTTTTTCGGAGCATACTCATCCTCGTAACCATCCTGTGACATGTCACTCCTTTTGCCGTTTTCCCCTTTCCGTTTCTTACTTAAGCTCGATTTCTTGGTCTTTTCTCTTCTTCTTTTATCGGGCTTGTCTGTGACTGGTCTGGAGGAACTGCGAACGCTGGCAATAAGATCGCTATCTTCTACAGGTGCTGCATATGACGATTCCTTCGCTATACGAGATGAAGGTTCTTTCACTTTTGAGGATAGCATGCCTATTAGGCTGAAGGCATCCGTGTTTTCACTAGAAGAAGCAGAGTCTTTTTCAGGTTCCACTTTCGTCAGTGTGGTGTCTGTCGTCACTGAGGCGGCAGACGGTGGTTCGACTGGAGAAGGATTTGTTCCACTAGTTTTAAGAATTGAAGAATCCGATGAAGGTTCGTCCTCTTCCTTCATTTGGAGATCTTGGGGCGGATCCATCATTATCGGTTCCTTCCTCTTGCAAAAAAGAGTATTGTCGGCTTTGTGGTGCCCTTATCTGGAATGCGGGATGAACTGATTGCTGATTGATGCACATTCTGGCAACTGGCAACAAGCAACAACACTAAACAGCTTGATTTAAGATTTGAGGCAACAACAACAACAAAAGAGAGAAGAGTGTTACTCCAGTGCCCCCATCGGAGTAATTTCACCCCTTGACATGAGTCTGAAGCCGACGCGGATAGTTAAATAACCAAATTAAAAATCGCTCACATAGTGCTCCCCATTCGTGCTTTTACAACTTTTACGAGATTACTCATAAACTTCGTACTTCGTAAGCTACACTTTATATCCCTATTTAGTTGTTAGTGACATAGCGCTTTATATCCCTCTTTATGGTAGTTATTAGTGACAAAGAGGTTTGAATTGAGGGAAATAATTGAACCTCTCGTTTTAAATTTAGTCTGGCCAGGTCTGGCAAGATTCTATTTTCCAAAAACCCACCCTATCTAAAAGATAGAAAAGCGGCGCGGAAAGAGAGAAGAGACGTCTGAGTCTATCATTCTGTATCATTATTTAAAATTCAGGCCTGAGATATTGTTGCCACACGCCTACTCTAGTCACACGCTACACATCCCGTCAATTTCCAAGCATTCATCGATGTCTGTGAGCACTGTGATGGATGCATTGCCGATAACCCAGTGTTGTCCAAGTATGAATTACATAGATTAAATGAGACCAACATTTCTCCTCAAAAGGATTCTGAAATCTGAAATCATCATTTACAAAAAGGAAACTGCAAAAGAGAGAACGCTTGCGCTCATTCACATTTCTTTACTACTACGATACACTGACCGACTATTTATTTATATGTGAGTCTACTCTACCCTCTAGAGTGAACGAACATTATGACCTCAATTTCGTAAAATCCAAAATGATTCTTTTGTTGAAAAGTTACGCAATATTGAAAAGGGTTTGCGTTGGTTATCAAGATGTGTCATGTGAATACATTTAGCACTCGATTCACCCTTCAGTACCAATGAAACACAATTGTTTCATCCAATTCCTTATATTTGGAATAATCTTGGGAACACTTTTCAAGTAAGCCTGATATGCGGGATCTTTTCCATACTTGTTGTTTGCGAGCTCAACGGTGTTGGTGATAGTGCCATTAGCTGCATAAGATAGTGAGTGACAGGCGCAAAATGGCATGTTTGGAATTGTAAGCATTGTGGGAAAGAGAGGCTTACCTTGGCCGGAGAATAGGGCCCACAAAAACATGGGCGATAATAATGCAACCAGAAGACGTCGAGCACTCCACAAAGTTGACAGGAAATTACCATCGCCTCCACTTCCTATTAGACTATCTGAGTTCATGATAAGGATTCCGCTCCAGAGCAAAAGGTTTCCGAAATGATTTGGATGCTGTGAAATGCTCCAAAGCCCTTCGTTGCAGAATTGCCCCGGTTTAGTCATTTTGAAGCACCACTTCTGATAATCAGCCAACGATTCAGTGGCCAGCCCAAGCACAAAAACTGTACCACCAATGGCCAGAGTGATAGGGCTTCCTGGGCTGGTAGAAGTTGTGCCTATTGTATGTGGAAGAGAGCAAATTACTCCCCATACCAAGCTGATGAACCAGAAACCAACTGAGAAAGCAGGCAAGTGAGCAATTAAGAATCTATGTGTGGAAAAGAACCATGCCAAGATTACACTCACATGTCCCACTCGTGGTACTTAGTGTATCATCCAAACGTCCATCAGTTTTGACTTTTAAAGCGCGAAAGAACAGGAAACCGGCAAGCTTTACCCCCCAAATGCATACTGCAGCTGACGATACTGTAACCCTGGTGCATGCCGAAGAGAACAAAGCAGGTAAAGAGGCAATTGCAAATGCTCCAGTTCCTAATAGGTCCAAATGGAGATGGGAACCAGTTAGGATTGAAATTGCGAAACCAAGTAAATTTATACCGGTATAGATGGAAATGGATTGGGTGAAAGGAGCGTTGTTAAAGATGCTCGGGTCGAATAATGACAGCTCAGTGCCTGAAGCGGATGTTATTTGGCCTCCTCGAGGGCGAAATAAATCCATATTCCTAGGATGAAGAGAAGAACTCTTTCGCCTGAGAAGTTGAGGAAGCAATATGATGGTATTTTGTTTCACGAGAAAGGCGTCAGTGCTAAGCGGTATCATGGAAGATAGAACTATTGTCGCAAACATTTTGAAGCTTCTCATTATCTTGATGTTAATGAGAGCTTCGATTGAGCTCTTAGGTTAGGGTGTAGATAATGGAAGTGCAAACGCAAAGTCTTCAGTGTGTGCGTTGAATACTGTGATCTGTAATCTGCAATGGCAATGTCCTTCTTTCTGACTGCTGTCAATCAGTTTCAGTTGCCAGTTGAAGTTGTGTCAGTTGTCGGTTGGTATTTAGCTGTTCATAATGGCCTCTTCGGTGAAGATGGCATATTCATAATTCATAATTCAGCATAATTCATAATATTGTCAGATGACAGATGATGTCATTTCATGTTTCCTATTGTTGGAGAAAAGAGTAGTCAAATCCAACCCTCCATCGACCATCCACTTATCCAGTTAAAGAACTTGTTCTATGAAGACGAATGTATGCACAGTGAAGGTGGTCGAGCGTAGAAGGGAAATATGCTCTTGGCCAACAGACACTTTCGAGGTTGATCACTACAAGCACACCACCACGCCTACTTCTTCCACGCCGATGTATCCACATACAGTCTTGATGTTTGTGCCCGGGAATCCTGGTTGTGCAGGATGGTACATTGCCATGCTCGAAAGTGTAGTAAAGAGGCTGGGAAATGGATACTCAGCTCGAGCAGCAAGCTATGCCGGCCATGGTACGGTACCTGACGTCGTGAGCTCCCCTAGTAATGAAGATATGAATCATAAAATCATGTGGACAATTGATGGACAAGTGGAGCACAAAGTGCAGTGGGTTGACAAAGTAATGAAGGATCTAATAATTGCAGGCAGAGAGCGGATAGATTTTCCTCCGCTCCCAAAGCTCGTCTGGGTTTCTCATTCTATTGGGAGCCACCTTGTGCAGAGGCATCTTATTCTTCGCAAGGATATTCTACTTATTACCCAAGCAGTGGTCCATCTCATGCCGTTTACCCGCTTCGATCCATTCCCAAAGTGGAAAGAAAAATGTCTATCAATAGCAGCAAATACTCCCGCTCTCACAACGACAATTTTGCAAACGTCGAGTACATTGGCAAGCCTTTTACCCCACAGTGCTGTTGATGTCTATCTGAAGCATGTCGCTGGTGTTAGTATTGTTGAAGATCGTGAGCTTGCAAGAGGTTTGCTGTGCAATCCAGAATATGCAGAGAATTTCATCACTCTTGGAATGGAGGAAATCCGAGATGTACCTGAAAAACATGATGTAAGTGAACATAGCAGCACCAGAATGAATTTTGTATGCAGTAAAATCTACGCTATAACATACAATCATTCCTCTTAGAACTCAGCGATGGGAATTATTGGCAATCATGCACCTACCTTTGTATTATTTTGCGGAGGGCCAGACCAATGGGCACCCAAGTTTCACATGCATGAAATTGCCACCGACATCGCTGATGGTAGCTTGCCGAAATGTATTACCTTGGAGTATAATGACGACCTAGTGCATGGCTTTATCGTCCATCCGGAAATGGTGGAGCCAGTAGCAACCTTTATCTATAAATCAATAATAAGCTCTTACGAGGATGGCGCAGTTCTGCTAAAATCGAATCTATGAGTGAGTAATGAGTGAGTGAGTCTATAGCCAATTTCAAGAGAGATCAGTAGGCATGCGCACTTCTTTCAAGTCTTGTTCCTTAAAAGTAAAGAGTTAAATTTCTGGCGTATTTACCTTTCCTAATCAATAGAAAAGTTCCACTATCCATCATATTAGCAACGAAAGGCATGATCTCTCGCCATTGACTGAGCTTGATGCAAAAGTAAAATATGTTAATTTAGCAGGTGACTCAAGGATTAATATGTTTGCCTATTGCTTGCCAGTACATAGGTGGACCAAGCTCTCCGTCAAAGAAAAAATTGTTGAATACATGACCCCACCATCCCTTCAACGACAATACAAATTTGAAATCTTATGCTGCATTACAAGAGATTGACATATCTAGCTCTTCCTTGAGTTGTGACCTGTTGTGACATACAAACAGGAATGCAGTGTACTCAAGTCTCGTCAAATAGAATGAAGCAAAAGGAAAAAGCCATCTTTTCATCTACCTACAGAATGTCCTAGAATGTCTGATTTATTCAAAAAAACAAAAAAACCTTTCTATGACTATTTTAGCAATCTCTCATCTATTTTAGATTTTCCAAAACATTGAAACCAAAACAGAAATCACTCAACTCGAAAACAGAAACTACCATAGCTTCAGCTGGCTGTATCGTACTTGGGCTGCTGTGTGCTGTAGCCTGTACCTAGCTATTAGTAAACAAAGAGAGAGTTCACAGCTCCAACAAAAAGAATTGGTTTTGCCCTCCTGTAACCTCATTATTCCTTGCTGTCACTTGATGAGCGATTCAGTGAATAACCTGAATCAACCCTACTATTCAGTAGATCCGGATTTTAATGCTGCAGAAAATTCAACTTGTTAACATTAGCCACCAAACTCTGTCTCCGTTGCGGTAAAGACTCCGTGCCGTGTACTATGAGGAAAAATAAGAAAGGGAATGAAATATCTTTTATTGGGAAAAAGGATTGGAATGGTAAATCCAGTCTCAATTTTGGAGGAGGAAATCGGAATACCAAGAAGTCTGAAAGGAAATCTATTGCTGACGCTCAGCTACAAATGACAGTTCAAAATGTGAAGAGATTGATCGTAGCTTTACAGAATCAACAAGATGCTTCGAGTAAAACAAGAGATGGAAAGAATCAAAGAGTTATCATTGGAATAATCGTTGACTTACAAAAGGAAGTCCATGTACTAGCAGACGAGTTGAATGCCAGCATGGAAGGTTCCAAGGCCCCAACAGAAGAAAGACTGAGGGGTGGATTTACAGTGGTGTGTGAAGCGGCGGGTGCTATTGAGCAACAGTGTGAGCTGCAAGAAACAGAAGTAGACTGCAATGAAGCTGCCATATCAGGATGGAACGATATTGCCTCAGTTATAACAAATTCGCTGCAAAATGAGAATGGCAAACCTTCACCAAAAAAGGCGAGTTTGGTCAAATTGCAAAACAATGAAGCTGAAGAATTATTCATATCCATCGTAAAGCCCATAGCATCAATGTTGAATGTTCGATGGTCAGCAGAGGATTCAACCATTGTACCAGTTTCTCTTTTTACGAAGAAATCCTCTCATAGAAAAATATTGGCCCTTCTGAATTGTCTTGGTGCTTTCCTTGCTGGGTTTGGCTTCAATCTACAATTGCAAGAGCATGTTTGTCGTTTAGTCACTAGGATTCTCATCCCATTACTTGAATTCGATTTAAGGTCTCAATTCACAGGAACTCGATCGTTTCCAATATCGAATGTGTTGTCAATTCAAGTGGCTGCCATGCATACTGTTGTGCGGATACTGAGGTGGAAACAATGTTCGTCGGCACTGCTTGCGCCACAAATGGTAGATATGGACGATGTCAATGATCCAAACGAAATGAAAACAAGCTCGAAATTACTTGCTTCGCTAGTGCAGATCATTAACTCAGATGATTATTTACAATTGGAAGATACGAATTGGGTGTGTCAAGCCTGCCAGTGCCTAACGACAATATTAGAAAATATGAATGCTTTGAAAGGAAAACAAAAATCTCTTTACGGAGTAGATGTATCAGGCCAAAATCAAATTGCAAATATTTACAAGTGGGTTCATAAAACTCTTCAATGCGAAATAGATAGGCGATTGTCAAAGGGGCATTCGCTTTGGTGGTATTCCTTGGACCTACTCAAAACAGTTGTGCGACTGTACCCTAAGGTTTGTTCACAATATTGGTCACTCTTCCTTCCGCAGGTTACTTCGTATAGTCCAAGTAAAAAAACGAAGGGTTCTACGACTGTGGACTTGTTATCCATCATGTCGTTGCAGAATGAATCATCTATGCTCAGCGAGGAAAAGGTCATGGCGAAACTTTGCTGCAAAGAGATATTGGAAGCGTTACCATTACATCTATGGTCGCGATCTGGCTACCTAGCTGGGAGGATTGAATCATCTTTGAATTTAGTTATAAGATCGACCGCTGTCCACCTTTCAATTGATTGCCCGCAAAAGGAACAGGTAGCCACCTACTCTTTGGCAGTGACGATTTTCGTGAGCATCCCTTTTGAAAAATATATTTTGCTCAAAGAACCGGCAATGGAAGTAATTGATCAAATGGGTAAAAATTACTCAATGTATGGCCTACATGGTGGTTTGGGTCTAGAAGTTGTTGTGCAGTCTCTAGCTAATTGCATGGGTGGGCAGGAGACGCCTGATGGAGAGATTTCCTCGTTACCTTTACCAACTTGTGAGTGGCTAAAGAGACCTGCATCGGCTATTTTTGTGAGTCGTATCTTTAACAAAATGGCAGAGATCTCGTCACATGAAGTCATTGAGAAAGGCTTTCAGACAATGATACAGATGACTTTATTTGTCCGCATTATTAGATCTTCGACCTGGATCCTTATGGGAGATAAGAGTAGATTGGATGCCTTGGTGGAACTTACAACATTATTACTAGCATCTGAAGATAATGCTTTGAAGATCATTGGCGCAGACTTGTTATCTGCGTTCATAATAGGTCGAAAGGGCGCTGGAAAGTTTGAGGGAGATATTCCATTTGCAGTCTACGCATACCTTGATACAGTACTGACCGTACATGATTCCAAGGTTCGGTGTAGCGCCTTGAATACTCTCTCTTTGCTTGAGTTCAATACATGGAAAAGACTTATCGTCTCAGATCAGAATCCTCTTCAGCTGATGATGCAAATGTCATTGGAATATTCTGGAGATCTTGACGGTAAAGTTCGAAGTGAAGCATGCAAAGCATTAGGAAATGTGATGACAACGTTCATGCGTGGAATTAGTTGGTTACCCATGGGATCGCCTGTAAGAGATTGTCTACATCAGAATATCGAAGAAACGATTCAAGTCGCTGCTAGTGCAATGGAGGATTCCAATGCGAATGTTCGCAGTATGGTAAGAAGATATCTTGACACCAAACTAAAAGAGTATATGATTGTCACAAGACTGACATTAAATATCTTTACCTTCATTTTTCTTTAAAGGCCCTCTTTGCGATTGGGAATATCGCTTTTGATACTGCCATGTCTCAGGAGTGGGAATTTATTAAGCTTTTACCAATGCTACAATTATGTGACCTGTCATACAATAGATTATTTGACAACAATGAGAAGGTGCGAGGTAGACCACAGTCTTTTCCTCGAAATATAACTAGTGCTCTTTCTAATATTTTCCTGTCCCTAAATAGGTGATCAATAATGCCATTCGAACGTCAGGGAATGTGTTCCATCTTGCCAATATCGAAGGATGTGGTGAAAAAACAGTCGCACTGGACCAAACTTCGTGGGTTCGTTTGTGTAGTCTTTTCCTTCAGACCTTGGGCAGCAAGATAAATCGAGCAATACAGGACGTAATAGAAGTTAGCAATGAAAGGAGCTGGAAACAAAGAATGAATTCGAAGAAACAAGCTTGGGGTGCATGTCAAACCTGCTCGCCGATCCTCCAGTTGTCAGGCAAACTACAGGGCATAGACCGAGAAGCCGTGAGGAACGGAATCCTCCAGCTCGTCTATTGCGTCGAGTATGCGCAAAAAACAAATGAAAAGATAACAACAGCTGCGGTAAGCAGTTTGAGCGAAATTGGGAAGGAAATGTGGCTATCGATATTCGACACCGATGGTACAAGAGGTCTTTGTCTATCGGCTTGTCTTGCAATAGCCAGCCTGGGTTCTTTGCCCTTTGGAGTAAAAGAAAATGTCCATGCTATTATGCTCACAATTTTGCCTTGCCTTGATGATCATGATATCACCACTTGTCTAAAGCACAATGGAGAGCATAATGAAATTGGTCAGAAAAATATCGAGTATCTCTACGGATGGATGGTGCATAATGAAGTTGGTCCAGTTCTTTTCGAAATATTTGGCAAAAACCTCTCAAATCCTTCACTTCTTTATGACGTTTCTATAACTCAAAAGTTCCACAGTAGAGCCATCTTTGAAGCTAGAAAGCGGCGGCGTAGTGTTGGTGACTATAATGCGATGCTGGATTCGGAGGAAGACAGTGATGAGGATGAGTTATAATAGGTTATTATAGTGAAATTCGTATTACGCTTTGTTGCTTCTTCAGTCAAAGTATGCAGTGCATTTTTCGCCTCTCTCTTGTGATGTATGTACTTTGATGCATACCAACCTGATGGATAATGCAATAAAAACGAACTTCCTACATTTAGAAAAACTTATTTTATTGTGATGTGATCAATATCACTTACAACAGGGGCCTTCATTTCAATGGCACAAAATATTCAATGTCTACACCCCGAAAATCACTACTGAGAACTCGTAAAACAATGTGGCCTCCATTCGCTCCAGCACATGAATTTGCTAATGTCCAATCGAACTGGAGCACAACCGATCGACTTGCCGCACTTTTCACCTTACCATTTAGAGACAACATTACATTATTGTGTGACAACAGAAATCCATTTTGCAGGGTGCCGAGGGCAACAACGAAGCCGTAACCATCTTTCGATGGTTTCCTGTTTTCTTTGCGAATGGTAGATGACCTAGAGACAACTAAATCAAACGTTGCCGTACCTTGATTCTTTCCAGTTGTTTTATTGATTTTAAATGCCACAGTGATATTTTCAGCTGTGTATGTTGGAGTAGCTCTGATTTCCGTAAGAGCTCGACCTGTGAGACCAAGAGATTTCAATTCATTATCATTCATCTTAAGTACATCTCTGATGCACAACTTTCGTTTTTCTAACTTTTTGACTTTATCATTTGACATCCCTGGGTAACGAGGCAAATAATTATTATCTCCGGGCTGACGTCGAAACAAACGATGAGGACCAAAGCGAAATATAACAGAAGTTGAACAAATGATTGACAGCACTTACCATCGACCGCGTATTAATGACTTGGCGGGCAATAGTGAACATGCAAAGTAAGTCGAAACTATACTCAGCTGATTGGTTGAGCGCCACATTTTCCATTGCAGCTAATAAACGCGGGATTTGGTCAAGGACACTTCTTGTATCATTGATGTAATCGCTAATAGGTAATTTCGTTCCACTAAGAAAAGCTTGAATCAGCAAATAGCACCTGCGCGCGAGAGGAGTAAAGATAGTAAGAAAAGAAATACAAATTATCATATGGGCTTGGCAATAGTAAACTGACTTACTTGGTGAATGGCTCTGCCATTATATCCACATCATAATCTTGGTCAGCACGAATCATTATGTTACCCACAAGAGGCACCTTTGGTCCCCAAGGTAAAGATTCGCTGAGATCTGCATTGAGGAGTTCCTCGTTATGTCTCACAGGAATTTCAGAAAACTCGGTTGTCCGCGATAAAAAGTAGAGAATTGATGCAACAGCAATTTCTTCGACCTGGTCAGGAAATTTGAGAGCGCGCATATTGCGATCAATGTTATCAACATTTTCACATTCCGAAGCAAACAACAAATACAATTCTTTAATCAGCTTCCTTGTCTCCTTGCAGCCTTCCTCCATTTGATGAGGCGTTTTGGGATTCAAATAGTATTTTGAGGCAATAACGCCAAGGTGGGTAGGAGCAAGGTTGATACCATCATCATCGCTGGAGACACAACGAGCTTCTTTCAACTCCTCAACACAGTCTAGAACGGTCTTATGCAAAAAGTCTACAATATCTACTTCGTCGCTAGACTTCGCACCATAGAATGATGGATTCATTTTGCAACGTCTAGCAAAGAATGTCCAATCCAAGTATCCCAGGCAATCTTCAATGGAGGAAACGGTTCCGATTGCAATCTCTGCATTCAAGGTACCCGCCAGTCGTGGAGCTAAGCATGATTCCACTGGAAATGGATCGTACAAGAATTTTTTATAGAAGTTCTTCTTTCCTTCTTCTACCATTACTAAGGAAACTCCTTTGGTGTCGAATTGCGGGCGACCAGCGCGACCCATCATTTGCAAAACATCAGTAACAGGGTAATCTACATAACGCGATTCCTTGCCATCAAAATATTCGGTGCCTTTCACGATGACAAAGTGGGCAGGCAGGTTCACCCCCCAAGCCAAAGTTGCTGAAGTGAGTATGAGAAATAGAGTTAGGCTCCGTTTAATGTTCATATCAAGCTTGAAAGTAAAAATACACAATCTTACCTGTGGCCACCAAAATTTGAATGTCGCCATTCAAGAACAAAGTTTCCACTCTAGAAATATGAATACACTTAAGCTAATTAGATAGAGGCCAGTGAACAAGCAAACGATATTTTGGAGATCACTTACACTTCTCGATCCTTCGAGCATAAACCGGCATGGTGAAGACCTATCCCGTAAGTAATTGTATGACGGAGTGATTCGTCATTTAGTGTGGAAGCGACAGATTCTATATACTGATCACTGCAACCCAGAAATACACCAGGATTCTCATCACCAGCGGCATAATTTATAAGATCAAGGGCTGTCAACCTAGTCTGTCTTCGAGACGCAACGAAAATGATGACAGGTTTTGTCGGCGAATGCTCTTTTATAGCTGCATAGCAAGGTTTGTTCATTGTTGCCATTCGAGGACAGTAATTTCTTCCAGCATACCCCTGAATATGAACTTCCATCGGAACAGGTCTTACGTTTGGCCTAAAATTGTAAAGACCAAGCTTTCGCCCATCTGTATTTATGCCAATCCAATCAGCAAGATCGTATGCATTGGAAATAGCAGTAGACAAACCAACAATCCTTGTGGCATCATGTTTGTCTTGGCCATCTTCATTTACTTTCCCTTCAGCCTTCAGCAACCGTGAAATAAATCTAGTTCTGCTGACGATGGCCTCAAGAACTGCTCCTCTTTCCTCCCCAAGCAAGTGAATCTCATCGATTACAAGAAGACGTACATCCTTCACAAAGTCTCTTCCCTTAGAGACACCATTTGCTTCAGCTCGCCATCCTCTAGACACAAGGTCCCATTTTTCAGGAGTGCAAACAAGGACATCAGCATTCTGCAGAGTCTTTTTGTCGTGATGAGTGTCACCAGAGAGTTCGAGAACTTTCCATCGAAGAGGTCCCTCACCCAGCCGCTTCTTCCACTCTTTTAGGCGTTCACGAGCAAGAGACTTCATTGGCGCAATATAGACACATTTGGCCTTCGGATTCTTGTTCTTCATTCGAAGTAGAGCAAGCTCGGCAACGATGGTTTTCCCGCTTCCAGTGGGAGCTCCAAGTAGTACAGGTGCATCAGTGTGATAGAGGACATGAAACAATTGCGTCTGGATTGGGTTGAATGTAGAGAATTTTGTATATAGCTGCTCAAACTTTTTGTTCTTCAATGCTGATACAGGGAGAGGTGTGAGATCCATCAAATTAGTATACGCCATGGATACATCGGGCATGATTATTTGTTCAAATGTAACGGGTAGGAGGATTTCTGAACCAACCCATGAGTCGGAAACAATGCGAATAAAGTATTGAGAAGGAAGCGGATCGAATGCGGGAATTGTCAGCTCTAGGTGCGTTGGGTCAGGATGTGATCTTCTTGCAAATAGCACGTATTCTTGATGGTAACTGTAAAATATAAAAGGAAAGAAATGAATAAGTAGAAGAATCATTGTCGTTTGTTTCAATTTGTTGCATCGCACTCACATTCTATTATTGCTAGAATCTTCGACCCAAAGCCAGAAGCCCTGTTTGCTACCGTGCCACCTTTGATTCCATGTAAAGTCAGGAGTCAAAGTTACCTGAAACCGTAAAATACTCCTTGTAACAGGTTGGACATTACACGAGATGGTGATGTTGGGCAAGTATCGCACAAACATTTGTACCCTTTTTCCGTCTTTCGAGGAGTGACAGAGCTGAGCAACTTCTGAGGAATGCATGTCCAATAGAGAGATGGCATACTCAAAAGCGTTGGCTTCTATTTTCGCTCCATTGATTCGACTTTCCAAGGCCCTGTAAATATTCGGACCAAGCTCTTTATCAAATTGACGGAGAGGAGTTTGGAACCACCAGATCCGTTTATCCGCACTTTTCGCGATCCTCAACAACTTGAGCGCAGCACCTGCCGAACCCCGTTTCAGACACATTTCAAAGAGAGCTCTTGCAACTCTGCCCGCATTGGAAGCAATGTAATTTGAATCCGAAGTGAGGGTGAAAGATCGAATTCTTGATCCGGATATGAAAGCCTGCATAAGAACGCAACATTTCCCCTGATAATCTTCAATCGGTGAATTAACTTTGAGGGGGCATTCCTCCTTCATCAGTTTTTCAACTTCTTCGATCTCTTCAGCGCGAACTTTAACATTCTCAAATTCATTCGCATTACAAATGATGTCAAGCAAGTCTGAATCAGTGGGGCTCAATTTAACTTTCAACATCTCATTGAAGCGTGCTACACTCTCAGCGCGGATGTAGAAATGTGATGCAACTCTACCCAAATCAGTAACAGCTAGATTACCTGATGACTGATCGTATCGGAGCATCATGTAACTATCCAGCAGTTTCGCAGAATCACGGATCAGCTCCAGAGACCTACCACGTAGTGTAGGGTCACTCTCACTTTCAGATGCATTGATACCATACGCGATTGGATTCTTCGTCATCCTTACATGTAAATAAGTATACATTAACCATTCAGCTGCTTCTGATATATTTGTAACTGTACCACCAACTACTTCAGCATTCAGATGATCCGCAAGCTGTTTTATAAAAGAACTCTCGATGGGTACCTCTCTCACAAGTTTGTCAAGATAGCGAGCAAGACCATCTTGAGATGTAATCAGTGTTGCTTCACCCGAAGTATCAAATTGTGGTCGCCCTGCTCTCCCAAAAATTTGCATAACATCAAGGATTGAAAGATCCATGGTTCCTCCTTTTTCTGAATTGTAAACCTCGGTTCCCTTAACAACGACAGTATGTGCTGGGAGATTAATACCTGTATAAATTAAAATTGAAAATATTAGACCATGATCATATCATGACATTGCCTTAATAGACGATTTTGAAAATGTGCGAAGTTCTTACCCCAAGCAAGTGTTGCAGTACAGCACAGAACCTTAATGGCTCCATCATTGAACATTTGTTCCGTCAGCTTTCGATCGCCACGCAACATTCCTGCGTGATGGATTCCCATGCCATTTTGAAAGTGCTTCACTACTTCACGATTACGCGACTTCTCCACCCTGTCAACATAACGCTGATGCGCAACTCCATTTTCTTCTTTTCCTTTTGTGATAAAGTATTTTTCTAGTTCGATCTTTTTGCTTGCAATTTCGGTTAATTCTTCTATTGTTTCACCCGTTCCTTTTCTAGAGTGGACAAATACCATCACTTGATATCCTCTCTTCAAAGAGTCGGCTACAATATCATAACAAACCTGATTCATCATTTTCTCACGACGAAATCTATTTTTCGTCTCAGTAATACCAATATACTGCTGTTGTAGAGGTACTGGTCGATATTCCGGACCAAAGTAGTAAAGTCCCCGTTTTTTGTCTACTCGTAAAAAAGTTGCAACATCTTTGTAGTTGGGCAAAGTTGCCGACAGCCCTACAATTCGTACTTGCTTCTGACTGGATTCTACAAATCTATGCAAACGAGCCACTACGCTTTCGATAACTGCTCCTCTTTCGTCAGCTAGCAAGTGGACTTCGTCAATAATAAGCAGTCCACATGTTTGGGCCAGTGATCCATCTCCTCCCTTCCTTGTCACAACATCCCATTTTTCAGGAGTCGTCACTTACAAAAGATAGATTGTAAGAAGCATTCATGACAATATATATATAGCCATTTCAATCACAGATTCTCCTTCCAGTACTTACCCAAAATATCTGCACGGTCAGCTTCGGCTCTACTCAGCTGCATATCTCCAGTCAACTCTCTAACAACAACGCCCAGAGATTTAAGTTTTGACGAAAATTTCTCAACAATCTCTTGTGCTAAAGCTTTCATTGGGGCAATATATACGATCTTACGACCAACTGGAGACACGGTATGATCGTCACCGATATGATGATAGGCAGCATAAGGATCGTTTTCATTTTTGATTATTCCCTTGTCACGAAGATGTGCAACAACTGTGAGCATAGCAACGTTAGTTTTACCGGCTCCCGTTGGGGCACAGATTAATAGATTATCACTGGTGTGGAATGCAGTTTCAAAAACAGTGCTTTGCATTGGATTTAGGGACTTGGTACCTTCAAATGCTTTTCTCTCTACATCATTCATCACTTCTGCCAGTATGATGCGCTCATGCAATTTGGAAGGATCCCTGACTGGAGCAGGAATTGTGACCATTTCATATCCATCAAAATATTCACGTTCGGTACCGATGGGTAAACCTTTTTGCTCGTGATATTCTTTTGTGCCTTCTGGTAGTAATCCAGCCCGGAAATTATCAAACTCATCACCATCCATAAGATGAATTCCTCCATTAAATTGATCGATGGCTTCTGAAGCCATGGCCGAGGTATCATAACCACGGGCATCAAATTCATCATCATCAACAATAGCCCCAGCTTCCTTTGCAGCGAGCATTGCTTTGTCAGCATCTTTGATTGATTTCTTCAACAGCTTCACAGCTGCTTTATCACTAGTTCTACGGACAGTATGTGTAGTAGCAGCAGGTCCGCTTCCAGCAAATCCTTCTAATTCAACCTTCAACAATGATGCATATTCTGCAGTCTCTATTGCTCGCTGTCGTAGCATATTTAGATTTTGTATTTCTGGATCCTCTTGAACAGCATCGTATGCTGAAGTCCCACTAGAGTGTCCACTGCTCGAATGTATGGCTCTTAGTTGTTCATCAGTGACGCATCTTGATATTTCTGCAGCCCTTGGCATGATTTCAAACAGAACCTCCATGGCACGTTCCCCTTCTCCTAACGTGTCAAATAAACCGGACTGCATAGACATTTCATCACCGCATTGGCAAGCCGTCAAAATTCCATTAGCCAGAGCAAAATTGTCAAGCGGAGAAGGAATTGTGGAAGCTATATTGTACAGCCAGGAAGCCACACCGTCTCCCTCCCTTTCCGATCCCTGATTAACATTCCCGACTGATGGATCATCAGCCTTTGAATCCTCCCGCTGAGCTTCCGCAAATTGTAGTGCAAGATTATGAAGGGCTTTCGCGAAATCATAACATGCAGCTTGAGTTGTCACTTGTTTCCCGCTTGCACTATGAGGGTCGTCTCTCAAACGATCCCTTTCAAGCGAATTAAGTAAATATTCCATGGCCTACGATCAGTAATTTTTACTACGAGTCTACAGTCTACCAGGTCAAACTTCTTTTTGATAATTGAATTGATTGGTAGCAGCACTATCTCTGCGTATGAGTATTGTGGTCTTTTCGGTGACAATATCAAAGAAAGGAGCTCCCGTTCGTACGTACCGCTCGCCCTGTCACTTCCCTGCTCGCCAGCTACTACAAGAAGTTACAAGCTCTCTAGCTAGAGGTAACAGCTAGCTACAACATCCTCCTCTCTGCTCGCGCTCGCGCTCGCTTGCAGTCACTTTCGCTTGTTCATTGGTTTTCTTCGCTGTTCCACCTCATTCTTTCGTCCTCCCCCCCACCACCCTTCTCCTTCTTCCTTTTTCTTCGTGTTGGTATCTACTTTTTACCTATTTTTACTCTAATTTAGCGACGACCCATTAATTAAACTTCAAAAACCAAAAAATGACAATGATGAGGTAAAAAGTACAAATATTCAAGCGCACATTTGTATTATATTTATCTACCAATTTTGTTACATAGAATTGATTTGGTTGAATGGGAAATACGATGATTGTTTCACACTGAACGAGAAAAATAAGATTTGGAGGATAGTTAGCATAGACGGACCAGACCTGTATTTACCAGTCTACACGGGTTGGTTACTTTAGTTTCCGTCATTTTGCACCGAGGACATGAGTTTGTCTCACGCTCCTTTCGTCGATGAAGACAACTCCTACCAGTCCAATATGTGCCATATGTTTGTTCTGCGCTCATTCCCTTGTGCTGAGCATAGGTTAGTAGAGGTTCTATGCACAATGTCCCAGTTGATTGATTTTGTGTAGTGTGGCTGTAAATTCAATCGTTGAATCAAGTAGTTTTGTTCTTTGTTTTTCCAATGATGATTGTACATTGTTTGCATTATATTTGATGTCACGGTCTTTGATTATAAGAGTAACATCCATTTATGCCCTTTTAGCACAGGATTTGAAACCTTTGGACATCCCTGTCGCTCGAACTGTTGTAAGGATGTTTTAGCCAGTTTGTTGACCTGAACATTTGCTTGTTCCCATTCATCCAATTCATCGTAGGCTTTAATGCCATCTTGATGTGCAGAGATATATTGAAAGATAAAAAAGAGATCCGATGATTCTATTTCTGTCTTGATACGAGTCGCAATATCATAACTCTTCCATCGGCATGTTGCTTGACTGATCCCTCTGTATGCTTTGATGGCTCCTTCGCAGTCACAACAGCGTTCCTGTAGTCACTTTGCATTTTGCACGTGAAAGTTTTGTAATGACAAATACCCATCTAGAATGCCACCCATTTCCCAGACGCTGACTGATCTTTTCCTCTGCCAGGAACGATATTCGTGCCTACAATGGGATCCTCAGACATCGACATTAAAGCTGAAATTGATTTTCTGTGTTTAAATGATTCGTCACAAACCATAGTTGACGAAAGTTAATCCGTCATGGCTGGGAAGATGCATTGCTCTTATGACTTGACACGATACAGTAAAATTGGTCAGTAGTCTCCTACTACGATTCTGAAAACACACCTTGTGTATACGTAATTAATGTCCTATCATACAGTTTATTTATTGTCTAACGAGTCCAAGTGGATGTGGGTGGACAGTTATCTCCAGGCTAATGTTGTAATGAAATCATTAATTCCACCACTAACTCACAAAATTCATTAGTCTCTCCCTCTCTGTATTCAGTTGGTATCAATCATGGCGCCAACCCCAACAGGGATCCTCTGCCCAGTTTGGAGTAATTCTTCTCTTAGTGTGGACAGGATTCCATATGGAGGACGTACAG
>Ga0306864_1000287_pt1 | contig 24321 bp, 18 predicted proteins | sample AntRauTorckE5430_FD_190448 | JGI IMG/M metagenome (GOLD analysis project Ga0306864, IMG submission 190448) | Saline lake microbial communities from Rauer Islands, Antarctica - Metagenome Torckler E5 #430 (v2) (version 2) | ecosystem: Environmental > Aquatic > Non-marine Saline and Alkaline >...
ATTTTGAAATTTTGAAATTTTAAATATGAAATATAGGTCGTCAATCACTTCAAGGCTGTCACTTCGAGTGATTTTCGATAGAAAATTGTATCGAGAAGTAGTTTGAAGTTAATGAAGATGCTGAAATGAATTCAGCATGACAAAGCGGGTCACTCACCACTCACGACTATTCTCAGTTCATCATTCGTTATTCTGTATTCATTATTATTTATTCAATATTCTTTATTCGGTATTCAATATTCAGTATCCACAACTCACCACTAATATCTCCCTTAGGCTTAATCGAGTTCTCGATACAAATTTCACTTTTTTCAAAAGTAAAATTCACTCGAACTGACATAAACAGAAAAAATTTTGAAATTTTGAAATTTTAAATATGAAATATAGGTCGTCAATCACTTCAAGGCTGTCACTTCGAGTGATTTTCGATAGAAAATTGTATCGAGAAGTAGTTTGAAGTTAATGAAGATGCTGAAATAAATTCAGCATGACAAAGCTTACCACTCACCACTCACGGCTCACCTGTCACTTCGAGCCTGCCTGCGTTCCTTGGTAGGCAGGTGATTTTCGATAGAAAATTGTATCGATAAGTAGTTTTAAGTTTTCGAAAGATCTGTTGAGTATATCCTGTCGTAAGCTTAGTCGAAGGGTCGAAGTACATTTTACGCAAACAACTTACAAAACTAAGGCTTGAAAAAAAAATGCAGTAAAGCGCATAAACGATTAAACAAACAAAAAATGTCAAATAAAGTTCATGTCATACTATCAGGGGGCTCAGGAAGCCGTTTATGGCCTTTGTCCAAAAAGTCTAGAACCAAACAGTACATACCGCTTTTCGATACCAAAAACTTATTTGAAATTACCTTAGACAACAACCAAAAGTTTTGCGATAAAATCTTGGTAGTAGGCAATATCGATAACTACCAATTGTCTTTAAATGCTTTACAAGAAAACGTCACCAATACGTACCAAGTTATCGTAGAGGCATTGTCTAAAAACACAGCGGCAGCAATTGCTTTTGCGGCCTTATCTTTAAAAGAAAATGATTTGATGCTAGTGACGCCCTCAGACCATATTATAGGAGATGAAAAAGCCTATGAAAAAGCCCTAGACGAAGCTTTTGATCTGGCAGAAAAAGACTACTTAGTGACTTTTGGAATTCGACCTACAAAACCAGAAATAGGGTATGGTTACATTCAAAGTGAAGGGTCTAATGTGGTTGCATTTCATGAAAAACCTAATAAAGACAAAGCAAAATCATTTGTGGAGGCGGGAAATTATCTATGGAACAGTGGTATTTTTTGTTTTAAAGCCAAAACATACCTTGAGGAATTAAGTGCATTCCGCCCCGATATTCTAGAGGCTTGTAAAAGCGTGATGAATCTGAAGCAGTCAGATTTTTTAGATGAAGCTGAATCAAAAAAAATTCCTTCAGAAAGTATTGATTATGCCGTGATGGAACACTCCAAAAAGATAAAGGTGGTTAAAGGCACTTTTGAATGGTCTGATTTGGGTACTTTTGAAGCATTATACGATTATTTTTCTACAAAAAATGCTTACGTCCAAGATTCAAACCTCGTTATTGCAGAGACAGCTCATGTTGAATTACATGGGTTAGAAAACACGATGGTTATTCAAAGTGGAGGATCCATTTTAGTAATGCCTATTGAACAATCGCAAGAAGTGAAAAAGATTTATCAAAGATTATTGAAAACAAATACTAAACTAATTGAATAATATGGAACACGATGAACGCCCATGGGGAAAGTATTTTGTGCTTGAAGATACCCTAACACATAAAGTAAAACGAATTGAAGTAAAACCAGGCGGGAGACTTTCTTACCAATACCACCACAAACGTTCTGAAGTATGGACAATTGTTCAAGGTAAAGCGAGAATCACACTCAATGAAGTAGATACAGATCATACAGCAGGAAATGTTATTGAAATTCCTTTAAAAGCAAAACATCGTATAATGAATATTGGTGAAAAAACTCTTATTTTTGTAGAAGTACAACTAGGAACTTACTTTGGCGAGGATGATATTATTAGACTAGAAGATGATTACAATAGAGAATAGCTAACCAAAAAATAGCGCATTACAACATGAAAACAGCTTTAATTACAGGAATTACTGGACAAGATGGCGCATACCTAGCAGAGTTATTGTTAGAAAAAGGATATATGGTACATGGAATCAAACGGAGAGCTTCCTTGTTTAATACAGATCGAATTGACCACCTATATCAAGATCCACACGCCAAAGATGTCAGGTTAAAATTACACTATGGAGACTTGACAGATTCTATGAATCTAACCCGGATTATAAAAGAAACACAACCTGATGAAATTTATAATTTGGCAGCCATGTCTCACGTAAAGGTAAGCTTTGACACGCCAGAATATACAGCCAATGCTGATGGTATTGGAACCTTACGAATATTAGAAGCTGTACGCTTATTGGGCATGGAAAAGAAAACCAAAATATATCAAGCGTCAACATCAGAGCTTTATGGCTTAGTTCAAGCTGTACCTCAATCAGAATCTACTCCCTTTTACCCAAGATCACCTTACGCCGTTGCAAAACTATATGGCTATTGGATAACTGTAAATTATAGAGAAGCTTATGGAATGTATGCTTGTAACGGTATTTTGTTTAATCACGAATCACCATTAAGAGGAGAAACCTTTGTAACGCGAAAAATAACAAGGGCAGTTGCTAAAATAGCACTAGGTATGCAACAACAATTGTTTATGGGTAACCTCGATGCCAAAAGAGATTGGGGTCATGCTAAAGACTATGTAGAAGGAATGTGGCGAATCCTTCAACAAGATATTCCAGAAGATTTTGTATTGGCCACAGGAATAACTACAAAAGTGAGGGACTTTATTAAAATGTCGTTTGAAGAGGTTGGTATCAAAATCGCTTTTGAAGGTAAAGATGAGAATGAAATCGGCCGTTTTAACGGATTAGATAAAGATACTTTTGAAACTATAACAGGTTTATCAGCAGAAGATTTTAGCCTTAAACAAGGCGATGTTTTAGTCTCGATAGATCCTGAATATTTTAGACCTACAGAAGTAGATCTGCTAATTGGTGATGCTACCAAAGCCAAAGAAAAGTTGGGTTGGACACCTAAATATGATTTGAACGGTTTGGTTAAAGAAATGGTGTCATCAGATGTGATTTTATTTAGAAGAGATTTGGAGCTTAAGAAAAGTGGGTATGCTATTTTAAAACAAGCGGAATAGGTATTATTTTATGAAAAAAAAATCCATTTTATTTATCAATCAAAGTTCTGGTTATTTGATGATAGATATCATTAATGCACATGTTCCACTTTACGATAGCCTTGTTCTACTCACAGGCTTTTTAAACCCAAGAGAAACAAATCTTGATGAAAAAGTAAAAGTTAATAAACTCCTAGAATATAAACGTTCTAGTTCTTTAGAGAGGCTGATGACTTGGTTAGGATTTTGGTTTCAAACTTTATACTTTGTATTTGTAAAATATAGAAACCACAAAGTATACTTTGTTTCAAATCCACCTTTAAATGTATTTACAGCTAAGTGGATTAAAAGGGATTTTGCTTTTCTGATTTATGATATTTATCCAGATGCTTTGACAAAAAACAACATCATTAGTGATAAATCATTGCTTTTTAAATATTGGGAGAAGTCAAATCAAACGGTCTACAAGAAAGCAAAACGTATGTTTACCTTAAGTCATGGCATGAAAAAGGCCATGAAGGTTCCTGAGTCTGAAAAAAATAAATTAGATGTGGTTCCCGTATGGACAAACAATACTTTTTTTAAAGATGTTTTACCTTCGGATAATGAGTTTATAAAGAAATATGATTTACAAAATAAATTTATTATAAGTTATTCTGGAAATTTAGGAAAAACACATCCAGTTGAAAAAATAATTGAACTAGCACAAAAGTTAGTTGATAAACATGACATTTTTTTTTTAATTATTGGTAATGGTGACAAAAAAGACCAACTTTTAAAAATGCAAGAGAAATTATCATTGCCTAATTTAAAAATCTTGGACTTTCAACCTACAGCACTTTTCCCTCATGTTTTAGCAAGCGTCAATATTGGAGTTGTCACTTTAGAATCTGATGCGGGAGATTTAAGTGTCCCTTCAAAAACCTTTAACCTAATGTCTTCTGGCAAGCCTATATTAAGTATTTCTAAGAATTCCTCAGAATTAGCACAAATAGTAAATGTGAATAAAATTGGTGAGAATTTTTCTGAAAATGAAATAGATAAAATGTGTGATTTTATTGTGAAACTAAAAAGCAATCCAGATACATATCAGGACATGCAAATGGCATCTAAAAAAACAAGCCTAATGTTTTCATCAGATAACGCAAAAAAAATGATTTTGAATTAAATGCTTTACAACTCGATTTTTAAACCTGTTTGTGATTTCCTTGTGGCTATAATTGGCTTACTAGTATTAAGTCCACTTTTTTTGATTGTAGCTTTATGTTTAACATTTGTAAATAGTGGAACGCCCTTTTTTTTTCAGTCTAGACCAGGTAAAAATGCCCGTATTTTCAAAGTCATAAAGTTCAAAACTATGACTGATAAAAGAGGAAGTGATGGAAAACTCTTACCCGACAAAGACCGTTTGACTGGCATCGGTAAATTTGTAAGGAAAACGTCTTTAGATGAAATTCCACAACTGCTAAATGTCATCATAGGGGATATGAGTTTAGTTGGGCCACGTCCATTATTGGTGAATTATTTACCCTTATATACAGATTTTCAAAAGCAAAGGCATTTGGTAAAACCAGGAATTACTGGCTGGGCACAAATCAATGGTAGAAATGCCATTTCTTGGGAACAAAAATTTAATCTTGATGTTTGGTATGTAAAACACCAAAACTTTGCCTTGGATCTAAAGATTCTTTTTAATACTTTAAGCAAAGTTATAAAATCTGAAGGTATCAATACCCAAGGACAAGCAACGACGAAGCCTTTTACAGGATCTGAAGTTTAAGAGTTTAGTGAGTAGCTTTCGCTACTTGTTTAGACACAGCTTACGCTGTTAGTTTAGGAGTTTAGTGAGTAGCTTTCGCTACTAGTTTAGGCACAGCTTCGCTGTTGGTTCAGGGATTTAGTGAGCAGCTTACGTTGCTTGTTTAGGCACAGCTTCGTTGTTGGTTTAGGAGTTTAGTGAGTAGCTTGCGCTACTTGTTTAGGGACAGCTTCGCTGTTGGTTTAGGAGTTTAGTGAGTAGCTTGCGCTACTTGTTTAGACACAGCTTACGCTGTTAGTTCAGTAGTTTATTTATCAGCTTATGCTGCTTTTTGTGAAGTTAAATAATTTAATTATTCTTAGGCTAATGGCTCTTGAATAAAATAATAGATATACAGAATGTTCTTCAATTCAATTGATTTTGCAATTTTTTTACCAATATTCTTTATACTATATTGGTTTTTGATAGCAAAAAACTTAAAACTTCAAAATTTATTAATTGTGGTGGCTAGCTATATATTCTATGGTTGGTGGGACTATAGGTTTTTAGCTTTAATAGTATTTAGCACCTTAGTAGATTATATAATTGGCCTCTTGATTTGGAAAGACTCTAAAAAAGGAGGTAAAAATAAGTTTTACTACTTACTCACAAGTATTTTTGTCAATGTTGGTTTTTTAGGTTTTTTTAAATATTATAATTTTTTTGTTGATAACTTTATATCTGCTTTTAGTTTTTTCGGTCACGAGTTTGGCTCAACAAGTTTGAGTATTATTCTACCTGTAGGGATAAGTTTTTACACATTCCAAACCATGTCTTATACTATAGATATTTATAAAGGCAAACTTAACCCGACTAAAAATTTTATTGGTTTTGCAGCTTTTGTCTCTTTCTTTCCACAATTGGTTGCTGGTCCAATAGAACGTGCTTCGAATTTATTACCACAAATACTCACTAAAAGAAAGTTTAGCGAAACCCAAGCACTAGAAGGATTACGTCTTATTTTATGGGGATTATTTAAAAAAATTGTGATTGCTGATGCCTTGGCGCCTAGTGTCAACGAAATATTTTTAAACTATGCTATCTATCCGTCGCAAATTCTAATTTTAGGAGCGGTATTTTTTGCTTTTCAGATTTATTGTGATTTTAGTGGATATTCAAACATTGCAAGGGGTTTAGCAAAACTACTTGGTTTGGAATTAATGGTAAATTTCAATTTCCCATATTTTTCTAGAAGTATTGCAGAATTTTGGAGAAAGTGGCATATTTCGCTTTCAACCTGGTTTAGGGACTATCTTTATATCCCCCTAGGAGGTTCAAGAGACGGTCTTTCCAAAAGCTTAAGAAACGTATTTATAATATTTTTAGTGTCTGGTTTTTGGCATGGCGCAAATTGGACTTTTATAGTTTGGGGGGGAATACATGCTCTGCTTTTTGTTCCTTCTTTTATAAGAAAAAACAATCGAAACAACTTATTGGACTTAGCACCTTCAAATTACTATCTTCCAAATATTAAAGATGTCTTGAAAATTTTATATACCTTTTCTTTAGTTACTTTTGCATGGATTTTTTTTCGTGCAAATTCTATTACTGAAGCTATTGATTATATTTATAAAATTTTGAGTTTTGATTTTAGGTCTTATACCTTTTTGAATCCTTACGACAACCAAGTCTTATTTAAAGAGTATATCTATTTGCTTTTATTAATACTCTTAGAATATTTATTTATAACTAATATCATTAACTTTTATTCCAAAAATAAAATTTATGGAATTTTATTTGATGTCATATTATTTATAATTATAGTCTTAAATAATCCAGTAAGTGATTCACTTTCATTTATATATTTCCAATTCTAATGAAAAAGTTCCTGATATATAGTGCTGTGTGGTTATTACTAGTTGTAGTGTCTTTAGAAATATCATTACGTGTTTTTGGACTTGCTGCTCAAACTATGCCAACTAAAAATGTAGATAATAACTATGTCTTTGAGCCAGGAAAATCAGGTTTTTGGGTTAGAGGAGGTTTGAAAGAAATAAACAGTTATTATGCTATTAACAAACAAGGTTTTAATAGCATTGTAGATTACACTGACTTGGATAATAAAAATTTGAATATTGCTCTTATTGGGGATTCTTATATTCAAGGATTTCATACCGATGCTAACTATTCCATAGGAAGACAACTAGAAGATATGCTTGGACCAAACGTAGTAGTTTTCGAATTTGGAAGAGCTGGTGGAAATATAGTAGACTATGGTTTAGTTTATGAGGAATATGTAAAATATAAAAAGTATGATTTTGTTTTTGTACTAGCGACTGATAAAGATTTGGTTTCAGAAAAAGCTAGCTTTATGGGAAAAGGGAACAGAGTTCCTGAAAAAGATTTAACAAGAAAAATTTATGATAATGTTCATTTGTTAAGGTATTTAAATATTAATCACGGGTTAGGCGTTCACTTCAATAAACTTATAAATAATGGCCCTGATTCTATTGATAGGATCCATAACAATAATTTATCTAGTGATATTATTACTAAAGAATCATATCTCAATTCGGTAAACGAGGATGCTTTGAAACTCTTACCTGAGGATGTTATATTTTTATATGAAGAGGGTAGACTTGACGATGTTTTTATAGAAAACTTTGATTTTAAGTTTAAGAAAGTAATTCATTCTAAAACTCCAAAAGACCATGGTCTTGATGCTCATTGGAATATAAATGGTCGTTATAATTGTGCTAAATCCATGGCGGAATATATTCAATCTCAATAGATAATCCATCACTAATTATCAACATCTGGCTGCCTACTATTTATATTATTACATTGAATTTCAAAAGCAGATGCATAGAGTAAAACTAGGAATTATAGACTTAGCACTAATCAAAGGTTGAAACACTATTTCTTGAGAACAGAAGTTTAGTCAGCAACTGGCGTTGCATGTTTTGACTCAGCTTCGCTGTTGGTTTAGGAGTTTAGTAAGTATCTTGTGCTACTTGTTTAGACACATCTTCGTTGTTGGTTTAGGAGTTTAGTGAGTAGCTTACGCTACTTGTTTAGAAACAGCTGCGCTGTTGGTTCATAAATTTAGTAAGTGTCTTAAACTATTTTTTTGAGAAATTAGCCATAGGCTAATAGTTGAAGGATAAGATGTACAAGTAAACTAGCGAACTCGTTCGCGTCTAAACAGAAGACGAAGTCTTCAACTCAACAGGCAGCTTGTTGTCCAAACTAAACTAGCGAACTCGTTTGCGTCTAAACAGAAGACGAAGTCTTCAACTAAACAGGCAGCTTGCTGCCCAAACTAAACCAGCGAACCCGTTCGCGTCTAAACAGAAGACGGAGTCTTCAACTAAACCAGCAACTTGTTGCCCAAACTAAACCAGCGAACTCGTTCGCGTTTAAACAGAAGACGAAGTCTTCAACTAAACCGGCAGCTTGCTGCCCAAACTAAACTTCTAAACTTAACATAAATGAAAACCTACAGTTTCGAAAAGCTCAAAGTGTGGCAAAAATCTAAACAATGGGTAATTCACCTCTACAAATTGACTGAGGCATTCCCTAGAGAAGAAAAGTATGGTTTGGTCTCACAATTAAGAAGAGCAAGTGTTTCAGTGAGTTCAAATATTGCAGAAGGGTCATCGAGAAAGACACCAAAAGACCAAAGGCGTTTCTATATCATATCTTACAGTTCAATGATTGAAGTGTTGAATCAACTTTTAATAGCGGAAGAATTAGGTTACATCAAAAACAAAGACCTCCAAGAAAGTAGAGTAAAAATTGATGAAATATTAGCGACGTTGGATGCTTTAACGAAAAGTTTAAGAATATAGTTTAGTGAGCAGCATTCGCTGCTTGTTTAGACTCAGCTTCGCTTTTGGTTTAGGAGTTTAGTGAGCAGCATTCGCTGCTTGTTTAGACTCAGCTGCGCTGTTGGTTTAGGGGTTTAGTGAGTAGCTTTCGCTGCTTGTTTAGGCACAACTTCGTTGTTGGTTTAGGAGTTTAGTGAGTGTCTTAAACTACTTTTTTGAGAAATTAGCCATAGGCTAATAGTTGAAGGATAAGATGTACAAGTAAACCAGAGAACCCTTTCGCGTCTAAACAGAAGACGAAGTCTTCAACTCAACAGGCAGCTTGCTGTCCAAACTAAACCAGCGAACTTGTTTACGTCTAAACAGAAGACAAAGTCTTCAACTCAACAGGCAGCTTGCTGCCCAAACTAAACCAGCGAACTCGTTCGCGTCTAAACAAAAGATGAAGTCTTCAACTAAATAGGTAGATTGCTGTCCAAACTAAACCAGCGAACTCGTTCGCGTCTAAACAGAAGACGAAGTCTTCAACTCAACAGGCAGCTTGCTGCCCAAACTAAACCAGCGAACTCGTTCGCTCTAAACAGAAGACGAAGTCCTCAACTAAACAGGCAGCTTGCTGCCCAAACTAAACTAGCGAACTCGTTCGCGTCTAAACAGAAGACAGAGTCTTCAACTCAACAGGCAGCTTGCTGCCCAAACTAAACCAGCAACTTGTTGCCAACTCAAAAACAAATGCGAATTTGCAACTAAATAAACCACAAAGTATTCAACACCAAAAAAACCATTAAATTTACACTTATAAATCTTAGATTATGAAAGAAAAATTCCTAGATGCATTTAAAGAAGCCTTAGAAATTGAAGAAGACAAAGTCGAAATGAGTGATGTTATGTCAGATTTTGACACCTGGGACTCTATGTCTAGATTGTCTCTTATTGCATTACTCGATGAACATTTTGAAATAGAAATTAGCGATGATGAATTTGAGAACATGACCACAGTTCAAGATCTATACGATAAAGTTCAAACCAAAGTTCAAGCTAATGGCTAATTTACAATTTAAAGATGTCTCTATACTAGGGATGTCGGGGGCTGTGCCAAAGCACACCATAGTGAATAGGAACTATACGGCCCATTTCGATAAAGATACTGTTGGTGAGATTATTGACAAAACAGGTGTAGAAGAGAGGCGCTTTGCACCAGACGGCATGACATCTTCAGACCTTTGCTTTTCAGCTGCAACGCAATTGATGGATGATTTGAAAATAGAAAAATCTGAAATTGATATACTTTTATTTGTTTCTCAAACCCCTGACTACAGAATGCCTGCAACCTCTATAAATTTGCAACATCGGTTGGGTTTGCCAAAATCTACGGCGGCATTCGACATTAGTTTAGGTTGCTCAGGTTTTATATATGGTCTATCTACAGCTTACGCTTATGCTCAAATGCCAGGCGTAAGAAAAGTGCTTTTATTGGATGGCGAAACTCGTTCCAAGGTTTATCATCCTAAAGACAGAAAAACTGGTTTCATTTTTGGAGATGCTGCAGTGGCCGCCATTATTGAAAAACAGGCAGGAATAGGAGAAAGTTTCTTTTCATTGAATTCTGACGGGTCAAAATCAGATCTGATAAAGATTGATGCAGGTGGCTATAGAAATCCGAGTTCGGCTGAAACAATTAAGGAAAAAGTAGTTGATGAACATGGTAATATCCGGACAGATGAGCATGGATATATGAATGGTGCAGATGTGTTTAATTTTGTGCTGAGAGAAATACCCAAAAACATTAAAGAGACTTTAAAGTTTGCAGACAAAAGCATAGATGATTTTGATTATTTAATCTTTCATCAAGCCAATAAGTTTATGAATGACTACTTAGCTAAGAAATTAAAATTAGATTCAATAAAAGTTCCCTCAACAATAGCTAAATATGGGAACACCTCCTCTGTGTCTATACCCATTACTATCGTTGATCAACTGAGACATAAGTTGGAAGGTGAAAAACAACTATTTTTATGTGGATTTGGCGTAGGAATGTCTTGGGCATCAGCATGTCTGCCTACAAGTAATATAAAAATTTCAGAGATCATAGAAGTTGAATGAATAACCCATTTACACTTAAAGGGAAAACAATTTTAATCAGCGGTGCTTCATCTGGAATTGGTGAAGCAACGGCGATTGTTTGCGATCAATTAGGCGCGACTTTGCTTTTATTGGGACGTAATGAAGTACGTTTGGAAGAGGTTAAATCCAAATTATCTTCGGGTGCACACAAGTCTTTAGTTGTTGACTTATCAGATTTTGAAGTTCTAGAACAGAGATTAAAACCTTTTCTAGAAAGTACAGGTGCAATTCATGGTTTAGTCAATGCTGCTGGTGTTACGTCTACTTTCCCATTTAAATTGTTTAAACCAGAAAAACTTGATGGACTTTTAAAAATCAATGTTCATGCGGCGTTTTATTTAAGCAAATTGATGCTTAAAAAAATGAATAAATCAGGGGGGAGTATCGTTTTTATAAGCTCTATCATGGCAACACATGGCGAAAAGGCAAAAACACTTTATGCCATTAGTAAAGGTGCTGTCTCTGCTGGAGTAAAATCTATGGCTATCGAATTAGCAGCAAAAGGAATTAGAGTCAACTCTGTAGCACCAGGAATTGTAAATACGCCGATGACAGCCTCTGCAACTTATAAAAAGAATGAAGAATTATTAAAATCAACCTTAAGTAAATATCCGCTAGGCTTTGGAGAGCCAGAAGATGTAGCTAATGCCTGCGCCTATTTGCTTTCTGATGCATCAAGATGGGTGACTGGAATTGAAATGGTGTTGGATGGTGGCTATACTGCGCAGTAGTTTAGTTTACAGCTGCGCTGTTTGTTTAGTATTTTGCTATCGCAAAATGTTTAGGCACAACTTCGTTGTTGGTTTAGGAGTTTAGTGAGTAGCTTAAGTTGCTTGTTTAGACTCAGCTTTGCAGTTGGTTTAGGAGTTTAGTGAGCAGCTTACGCTACTTGTTCAGGCACAACTTCGTTGTTGGTTTAGGAGTTTAGTGAGCAGCTTACGCTGCTTGTTTGGACTCAGCTTCGCAGTTGGTTTAGGAGTTTAGTGAGCAGCTTTCGCTGCTTGTTTAGACTCAGCTTCGTTGTTGGTTTAGGAGTTTAGTGAGCAGCTTTCGCTGCTTGTTTAGACTCAGTTTCGCTGTTGGTTTAGAAGTCTAGTGAGTAGCTTATGCTACTTGTTTAGAAACAGCTTCGCTGTTGGTTTAGGAGTTTAGTAAAGCTTACGCTTTAGAGATCTCGTCAACCCTAAACAGGCAACTTGTTGCCAACTCAACTCCTAAACTAGCGAACTTGTTCGCGTCTAAACAAAAGACGAAGTCTTCAACTCAACAGGCAACTTGTTGCCCAAACTAAACCAGCGAACTTGTTCGCGTCTAAACAAAAGACGAAGTCTTCAACTCAACAGGCAGCTTGCTGTCCAAACTAAACCAGCGAACCCGTTCGCGTCTAAACAGAAGACGAAGTCTTCAACTCAACAGGCAGCTTGCTGCCCAAACTAAACCAGCGAACCCGTTCGCGTCTAAACAGAAGACGAAGTCTTCAACTCAACAGGCAGCTTGCTGCCCAAACTAAACCAGCGAACTCGTTCGCGTCTAAACAGAAGACAAAGTCTTCAACTCAACAGGCAGCTTGCTGTCCAAACTAAACCAGCGAACCCGTTCGCGTCTAAACAGAAGACGAAGTCTTCAACTCAACAGGCAGCTTGCTGCCCAAACTAAACCAGCGAACCCGTTCGCGTCTAAACAGAAGACGAAGTCTTCAACTCAACAGGCAGCTTGCTGCCCAAACTAAACCAGCGAACTCGTTCGCGTCTAAACAGAAGACAAAGTCTTCAACTCAACAGGCAGCTTGCTGCCCAAACTAAACCAGCGAACCCGTTCGCGTCTAAACAAAAGACGAAGTCTTCAACTCAACAGGCAGCTTGCTGCCCAAACTAAACCAGTGAACTTGTTCGCGTCTAAACAGAAGACGAAGTCTTCAACTCAACAGGCAACTTGCTCACCCTAAACCAATTACCCGTTGCTAACTTATAATATAAAAATCAACCTCAAAAACATAAAAATATGGACAGAATAATCATTGTAGGCTCGGGTGGACATGCCGCAGAATTAAGGGACTACATTAACCACAACAATAATGCAAGACCAGCAGATCGCATTGAAGTCATAGGTTATATTGATGATGACAAATCAACCTACAAACATTATGGATTTTCAGAACCTTATTTAGGAGGGATTCAGGATCATAAAGTCCTAGAGGATGCCAAATATCTAATGGGCATTGCAAACTTAGAGTATAGAAAAAAAATCATTGAAACATTAGTATCTGAGGGCGCGAAATTTAGAGGACTTATTCATCCCACAGCTATAATATCACCTTCATGTGTTATCCATCATACGACTGTTATTTCTCATAATGCTTCTGTTGGTGCTAAAGCTGAAATAGGGGCCTATAACATGCTAAATTCAAGATGTACAATAGGGCATGATACGAAAATGGGAGATTACAATTTCATCAGTCCACAAGTAGCGATCTCTGGTAATACAAGTATTGGAAATGGGAATTTAATCGGGACAAATGCCTGTACAATTCCGGGAATCAAAATAGGGAATAATAATAAAATTGCAGCAGGAATGGTCATTTATAGACCTATCGAAAATGATAGCACCGTTTTATTTAGACATAAAGAAAGATTGATTGTGAAGAAAGAATAAATACTCTTTCAAAATTTTTAAATTTCAAATCCCCACAGTTTTTCATATTGTGGGGTTTTTTTGTTTTGAAATTAATAATCCCTAAAGTCACCGTTTAAATTTCACCACGTATCCAATTCCTTGAAGTACCACCCAGCACTCTTTTTTATTAACATATTGGACAGTCCCTTCTATGTGTTCAAAGCCTAATTCAGTCATGTCTAATTTTTGACCTGGACGCAACTGGTCTAGTTCATGAGACTCAAATTTGCTATCTCCTAAAATTGACCTTAAAGTATCAACTTCCGCTTGCGCAACCACAGCAGGTTTGCCATCCCAGAATAAGTAACGGATAGCCAAAGGGGATTCTAAAGCCTTTGCTCTTTGCTTATTTTCAATTTTCACCAATAACATCGATGGCAAAACAGGCATTTCTACTTTTTTCTTCCGATCACTCCAAACTCTAACTTCAGTTCGAGTTGGGCAGTAAGCTTCAATACCTGAAGTATTTAATCGCTCAGATAGTTTTTTTTCTCCACGGGGTTTTGTGTAAAGCACAAACCATTCTTTTTTAGCGTCCTTTTGCATTTTTAATTTAAGATTGAAGTTTTCACCAAATTAAACCTATAATGCCGCAATAAATCGTTTTACCGATACGAATTCGGCACAGGCTTTTTTAGCCTGCTTTTACCAAAAATAATTACCGTAACTACTAAGGCTATGCTAATTATTTTTAATTTCAATCAATCAAAAAACCTCTGCTGAGCTACCTCATAAGTATAATTTAATTTATTCGCAGAATATTATAAATTTAATTTTGAATCATTTTATAAAAGTGCAAGTTAAAATTTTATGACCTTCTTGTACGCTTAATTTTTTTTATTAAAATGAAAGATGACACACTTATAGATCTCATCCAACCTATTTTATATTCAATTTTGGCTACTAAAACAACAACTTTTAGTCCAACTTTTGCATAAATTTGAACTGCTAAACCAAAGTTGATGATGGAATTTATTAAATCCTTACCTACACTCAGTAATTTATTTTTTATCTGGGTTTTGTTGTATTTGTGGCTTCGATTCAAAACACATAAGTTTCAGCGATTTGTCTTGATTACAGGGTCTATGTGTCTTTTGATTTGCACGACAAGTTATGTCCCTAAATTACTAGTCACAACTATCGAAAAGCACTACTCAGTGCTTAACCCTCAAGCCTTAGATCAAAATGAAACCTATTTTATTCATGTTCTCGGTGCAGGATATAATTTAAACCCAGATTTACCGGCACTAACACAGCTAGAGTCCACAAGTCTTTCTCGTTTAAATGAAGGTGTACGCATCTTTCGCCTACTAGCCAAGCCTATATTAGTCACTTCAGCATATTCTAAATACAGCTTAGAAAGTCAGGCCTCAGTCACTCGAAAAGCAGCAATTGAACTGGGGGTTTCCCCACAACATATCCGAATGTTAGAAAACCCGTCCACTACTTTGGAAGAAGCCCAAGCTTTCAAATCGAGATTTGGAACATCTGCTCAAGTCATTATCGCCACAGATGCCATGCATATGTCACGTGCCATGGATATTTATCGCGATCTGGGTTACGATCCGATTGCTGCCCCAACCAATTTTCAGGTCCATTTTGGTCCTAAATCTTATAATGGACTTAGCATGCCGAATTACCAATCTTTCCAGATGAGTAATAAGGTTTTTAGAACAGTTTTAAAGCAAGGTTATTATTCGTTATTCCGTGCAAAGCGATAGCCGTGTTGCGAAATTTTTTCAAGTGATATTCTGAATACTGAAAAGATCTATCTCAATGTGGCTTCGATACACCCTGCTCCAAAAAGCGAGTCACTCAGCCACCAGCTAACCAGTCCACTAGTCTACCAGTTCTAGGCTGTCACTTCGAGTAATTTTCGATAGAAAATTGTATCGAGAAGTAGTTTTAAGCTTTACGTTTAATCGAGTTCTCAATACAATTTTCACTCTTTTCAAAAGCAAAATTCACTCGAACTGACATTCATTCAACGTGGCCTCGATACACCTCGCTTCAAAAAGCGAGTCACTCAGCCACCAGCTTACCAGTCCACTAGTCTACCAGTTCTAGGCTGTCACTTCGAGTGATTTTCGATAGAAAATTGTATCGAGAAGTAGTTTAAGGTTTTGAGCCAAAAAGAGTTCTCGATACAAATTTTACTTTTCTTAAAAGTAAAAATCACTCGAACTGACGGATTTTAGGTATTTGTCACCCTGAACTTGTTTCAGGGTCTAGGCTTTATGAGGTGTCACTTCGAGTGATTTTCGATAGAAAATCGTATCGAGAAGTATAATGAAGTTATGAGCTAAAAAGTGTTCTCGATACAAATTTCACTTTTTTCAAAAGTAAAATTCACTCGAACTGACATTCATTTAATTAATAATTCAAAATTATTTTGCGACTCATTAACTTAATTATTTCATAACAATAAATACATGACTGTAGCCTCGAAGATTTTACCTAAGCGTTCCCCAATGCTACTGTTTTTATGGAGTGACTATTAAGAAAAGGCCCCATGTTGGATTAGGTGCGATTATTATCCCTGAATTTAAAGTTGGTGAGTGTTGTAAAGTTGGTGTAAGGACCGAGGTAATAAATCACATATCCAGTCATTCAAAAGGAGTAGGGAATTTAGATCGTATCATTTATTAAGACTCAAACTATTTTTTATTTCCCCTTTTTTTAAGGTACAATGACATTTTTTAGAAAAAAAAAGCAATTTTAATACATTATAAGCAATTACAATAAATAAAATTATTATTTTTCAAATATTTCCCTTATTCAGTTAAATTTAAATTACCTTTTTATATGTTAATAAAATTGTAGATTATATATTTGTGGAAACTTAAACTTAAAATTATGAAAAAAACTATCCTTTTAATTTTTGCTTTTGCCATGTTCACCGTTGTTGGGTATGCTCAAGAAAGCTCAAGTTTAATCCCAGATTACAATAGGTTTTCTATTGATTTAGGTCTTGGTGTCGCTAAAGCCTCTTCACCTGTAACTGAAAATATCCCTTTTGATACAAAATTTCAAGATTTTGCTTTTGAGGGAGGAGTGCGTTATATGTTGAACAATAAGTTCGGTTTCAAGCTTAGCGGTTTGTACTTTACAAGTAACGATAGAAACAATAGGGTAGAAAATATAGATGCAGAATTTTTTCGTGCTAATTTGGAAGGGGTGGCAAACCTTGGTAATATTTTAGGCTTCAGAGAATTTACTCAACGTTTTAATCTATTATTTCACGCTGGTGCGGGGATGAGTCATGTTTCTTTACCAAGTAATGCAGTTTTGGCTAATGAAAGTGAAACCCTGGTTAATTTTATGGGAGGTATTACTCCACAATTCAAAATAACCGATCGCCTTGCTTTGAACTTAGATTTTTCTGTGATTGGGAACCTTGGTCAAAATTTAACTTATGATGGTCGTCAAAACATTCAGACTCGAAACTTTGATGGAATGGTAGTAAGTGCTACTGCAGGAGTATCCATTTACTTAGGGGATAATGATAAGCATGCAGATTGGGTAGATAATTCACCTATAAATCCGTTTGTAGAACGCGTAGAAGAATTAGAAAACGAATTGGCTAAAATTCAACTTGATATGCAAGATACTGATAAAGACGGTGTTGCAAATTACCTAGACAGACAGCCAAATACTACCTCTGGAGTTACAGTGAACACTAAAGGAGAGTCTATCGACGTAAACCAAAACGGTGTTCCAGATGAACTAGAACAGTCTTTACAGAACATTTATGTGACCAAAGAATTTGCTAGAGAAACGTATTTTGCTAGTGGTGTAGAGGGCGTTAAGCCAGATGCAAATGATAATCTTATCAATGTTTACTTTAAGTTTAATAGTACTCAACCAGAATATTACTCATTAGCTGCGATCAATCAAATCGTAAAATACATGAAAGAACATCCAGAAGCTGAGGCCGTGTTAACAGGTTATGCAGATCAAATTGGAAATGTAGAATACAACAATACGCTCTCTGAAAAACGTGCTAAAGAAGTGTTTGACATTGTGATTGCTTCAGGTATTGAAGAATCTCGTTTAAGCTTTAGGGGTGGAGGAGTTGATAATTCAGTAGAAAAAAATTCTAAAGAAGCTAGACAAATCGTAAGACGTGTGTCTTTCGAATTGAGATAAATTTAGTTTTAAATTATAAATCAAACTCTGCAAGAGCAATCTTGTGGAGTTTTTTTGTTTCTCCTATTCCGTGCAAGGTGGTAGCCGCGATGCGGAATCTGTCTCAACGTGGCTTCGACACAACTCGCTCCAAAAAGCGAGTCACTCAGCCACCAGCTTACCGTTGTCATTCCGACAGAGAAGCTTTTTTTGCTTCGATGAGGAATCTTTCCCATTCCGTGCAAGGCAATAGCCAGGATACGGAATGTGCTTAAGTGATCTATTTTAGCTTAAAGTGTAACTGCTTATTTAAGCTCTGGATAAAATTAATGTTTTTATTCATTTTATCCATGGATGAAAAAACGAACCAAAAAAATCTAGGCTTATGAAATCCCTCCTAAACTTATCGCTCGTCCTCTAAATTTTAGAAACTCGGCTGCAAACAGCCTCAGACAGTCTAAAATTTTACGAGGCTTTTGCTTCAATTTTTACGGCTTAATTTAGTAGGCCGTTTTCTAAATATCGTGAAACTTGAAGCTTTGAACTTGCTATTGTCATTCCGACAGAGAAGCTTTCTTTGCTTCGACGAGGAATCTTCCCCATTCCGTTCAAGGCGATAGCCGCGTTGCGGAATCTGTCTCAACGTGGCTTTGATACAACTCGCTCCAAAAAGCGAGTCACTCAGCCACCAGATAACCAGTCCACCAGTCTTGCAGTTATAGGCTGTCATTTCGAGTGATTTTCGATAGAAAATTGTATCGAGAAGTAGTCTAAAGTCAGGAGCTTAGTCGAGTTCTCGATACAAATTTCACTTTTCTTAAAAGCAAAATTCACTCGAACTGACATGTCTTAAAATATGGCTTCGATACAATTCGCTCCAAAAAGCGAGTCACTCAGCCACCAGCCTACCAGTCCACTAGTCTACCAGTTCAAGGCTGTCACTTCGAGTGATTTTCAATAGAAAATTGTATCGAGAAGTAGTTTGAAGTTTTACGTTTAATCGAGTTCTCGATACAAATTTCACTTTTTTTAAAAGCAAAATTCACTCGAACTGACATGTCTTAAAATATGGCTTCGATACACCTCGTCCCAAAAGCGAGTCACTCAGCCACCAGTTCACCGGTTCACCAGTCCACCAGTTCTAGGCTGTCACTTCGAGTGATTTCCGATAGAAAATTGTATCGAGAAGTAGTCTAAAATCAGGAGATTAGTCGAGTTTTTGATACAAATTTTACTTTTCTTAAAAGCAAAATTTACTCGAACTTACATTCGTTAAATTAAAAGTTCTTAATTAAGAATTCAAAATTATTTTCTGACTTATTAACTTAATCATTTCATAACAGTAAATACATGATTTAGATCGGAGAAAAGGAGCATTTTTGCTGTTTATTTTTGGAATGGAAACGCTATATATTTCCCTTATTATTCTCTTATTTCTTCTTGCTATTGCTGATCTGGTAGTAGGAGTGAGTAATGATGCGGTAAATTTCCTAAATTCTGCAATTGGCTCCAAGGCTGTCCCTATGCGTACGATTCTTGTCGTAGCAGGTTTGGGTGTTTTGGTTGGAGCCGTGTTTTCTTCAGGTCTCATGGAGGTGGCTAGGAAGGGAATCTTTAATCCTGAACTCTTCTTTTTTGATGAAATCATAATTATTTTTTTAGCGGTCCTTATCACTGATATTCTTTTGCTAGATTTCTTTAATTCTATTGGTATTCCTACTTCGACAACCGTTTCTGTGGTGTTTGAATTGTTAGGCGCTGCCGTAGTGATTTCATTGCTTAAGCTATATGAAACCGGCGAAGGTCTTGGAGGCCTTGAGCAGTTTATCAATGTTCAAAAAGCCTCTGAAATCAGCTTTGGTATATTGATTTCGGTCTTTGTCGCTTTTGGGGTTGGTGCTGTGGTCCAGTTTATCTCCAGATTGATTTTTACTTTTGATTACCATAGAAAATTGAAATACATCGGTGCTCTTTATGGAGGTGTTTCCCTATCTGCAATCACTTATTTTATACTTCTGAAAGGAACCAATTCCATCACCTTTTTAGACCAAAATATCATAGATAGTGTCTTGGATAATAAACTCTTAATTATTGGTTTTAGTTTTGTGTTTTGGGTGGCAACCTCCCAACTTCTTATTCAAGTTTTTCGATGTCATATTCTGAAGGTGATAGTCGTTATAGGTACTTTTGCTTTAGCCCTAGCTTTTGCAGGAAACGATTTAGTTAACTTTATTGGAGTGAGCATCGCCGCTTGGCAATCTTTTATTTTATGGCAAGAGGCCTTTTTAGTCTCCGGGGTACTCCCTTCAGAATTCCTGATGGATGGCTTATCAGGCGAAGTCCAAACCCCTGTATTTCTATTGGTGATTGCAGGAGCAATTATGGTGGTGACTCTTTGGTTTTCTAGTAAGGCTCAGTATGTTATCCAAACAGGAGTGAATCTAGGCCGACAAGGAGAGGGACAAGAACGCTTTAAACCTAACTTTTTATCCAGAACCGTGGTAAGGTATTCTGTTTTTGTGGGCCAGACGTTTTCTCAAGTGCTATCTGATCCTATTCAAAATAAAATCAACAGTAGGTTTACCTATCCTGAAAAGGCTTTTGGCTATAAAAAGGGGGTCGCTAAGCCGGCATTCGATTTATTGAGAGCCTCCGTTAATTTAGTTTTAGCGAGTATTTTAATTTCCTTGGGAACTAGTTATACTTTGCCTTTATCAACGACATATGTCACGTTTATGGTGGCTATGGGAACTTCTTTTGGTGATCGAGCTTGGGGGAGAGAAAGTGCAGTCTATCGGGTTTCAGGGGTGTTTAATGTCATTGGCAGTTGGATCGCCACAGCGGCTATCGCTTTTACCGCAGCTGGAATACTCTCGCTTATTATTTGGTTCGGTTCCTACTATGCAATCGCAATTTTATTGGTTTTTGCCTTAGTGTCCATTATCAAAAGTGCGGTAAAACACTCCAAGCGGGTCAAGTTTGAACGCGATCATAAAAAATTCAATAAAACCGATATTATTACGATTAATGAAATCACCAAAGAATCTTCTGAAAATATTGTAAAGGTGATTTCAGGAGTCAATGATTTGCTTTTAGATGTCGTGAATAACTTGGGCTATCATGATTTAAACCGACTTAAAAAGAGCTTGAAAAGCCAAGATGAGTTAGATGTTGTAATTGATGAATTGAAAGATAATGTTTTTTATTACATCAAATCTTTAGAAGAGACCAACGTAGAGGCCTCCAAGTTTTACGTGCTGACTTTAGATTACCTTCAGGATATGGTTCAGTCTCTAGCTTATATCACGAGGAGTAGTCATACTCATGTGAGCAACAATCACAAGAACTTGCTATTCAACCAAATTCGGGATTTAAAAAGTGTACAAAGGGATCTTGATGAGGTCTACGGCCATCTTATAAAAGCCTTCCAATCTCAAGAATTTGATAGTATTCAACAGCTCATCGCTGATGAACATAAAGTTTTAGAGAAAATTTCTAATTTGTTGCAAAAGCAGATTGAAAGAATTCGGGATACTGAAAATAGTCCTAAAAACTCCAAGCTTTACTTTGGAATCTTACTTGAAACTAAAAACTTGACCAAAACGTCTATTGCCTTACTTGAATTGTTCAGAGAATATTACGAAGAAGCTAAGCAGGAGTTTTAATTTCTCCCATTCCGTGCAAGGTAGTAGCTGCGATGCGGAATCTCTTCATTCCGTGCAAGGTGATAACCGCGACACGGAATCTTTTTAGGTGTAACTCTTTATTTAAGATTTAGATGGAATTAATGCATTTAGGCTTAAAGTGTAACTGCTTATTTAAGCTTTAGATAGAATTAATGCTTTCATTATTTTTTACCATCGCCCAATCCCGAGGCATTGGGAGTAACCAACCTGCCTGCACAACCGAAGGTAGGCAGGAAAGGGCTAGGCTTATTTTTATGTTTTTGAAAACTACAAAAGCGGGTTCCTCCACGCAAAGCAAACCGTTTCACTAGTGCTTTGCTCCTTCATCCTTTCTTCACCACTTTTTTGTTTTCTAACCTCCATAAAAAGTAGGCCGTTTTCTAGCTTTCGTGAAACTTGACGCTTTATACTTGTCGTTGTCATTCCGTGCAAGGCATTAGCCGCGATACGGAATCTTTTTAAATGATGTAATTTATTACTTAAGCTCTAGCTACCCCTTTTTGTTGTTTTTATTAAAATTTGAATTGTCAATTTTGAAATTTTAAATATGAAATATAGCTCGTCTACCAGTTCAAGGGTGTCACTTCGAGTGATTTTCGATAGAAAATTATATATATAAGTAGTTTAAAGTCAGTAGCTTAGTCGAGTTCTCGATACAGATTTTACTTTTCCAAAAGCAAAATTCACTCGAACGGACATTCATTCAATTAAAAATTATGAATTTGTTTACAGGTTTTTTTCTACTCTTCATATCCTTATCTTTGGTGAAAATTGATGTTGATGAAAATATATACTAAAACTGGGGACAAGGGCACGACTTCACTCTTTGGTGGTAAACGTGTTCCTAAACACAATATCCGTATCGATAGTTATGGAACTGTTGATGAGCTAAATGCAAACCTTGGCTTGGTGCGTGATCAAGATCTGGATGCAGAGTCTAAATCGGGTTTAATTATTATACAGGAAAAGCTATTTACCGTTGGTGCAATTTTGGCTTCAGATCCTGGTAAAGCCTCCAATGCAGATAAAATTCCAAAGCTCAAAGAAGAAGATATTATTTTTTTAGAGAACGAAATCGACAGGATGAACGAAGATTTACCAGAAATGACTCATTTTGTACTGCCAGGTGGTGACCCATCCGTGTCTCATTGCCATGTCGCTAGAACAGTGTGCCGACGTGCAGAGCGTATTTGTACAGCCTTGTTTGATATAGAACCTTTCGATGATAAGGTAATACAGTATCTAAATCGACTTTCAGATTACCTTTTTGTCCTAGCAAGATGTATCGCTAAGCAGAAAAAGGCCGATGAGGTAAAGTGGATTCCGGATACGTCTAAGTAGGAGGTGGTTTAGTAGTAGTAGTGAGTCTACCAGTTAAAAAGTTTTGAGTTAGGAGTAATTGCATAGTTGACTGTTTTGAAGTTTTTTTAAACTTCTTTGCTTCACTATTAATTATTCGATATTCACTCGTGTAATTAATAATTTTTAATTAATAATTCAAAATTAATTTAACTCAATTCTCAAGACTATTAGACCCATGAACTGGGCTCTAGCGATCTTTTTGTTGTTTTTATTAAAATTTGAATTGTGAAGTTATAAAACTGTTATCATGTTATCGAGTAATAAAACTGTTATCTAGTTATAAATGGTAAACGGCCTCTAACAGAAATAGACGTCGTAATTACTTAACAACGTAACTGCATAACAAGTTTACAAATACACAGATTTACAAATTCACACCTTATAATCTAAATTTTAGAAACTCGGCTGAAAACAGCCTCAGACAGTCCAAAATTTTACGAGGCTTTTGCTTCAATTTTTACGGCTTAATTTAGTAGGCCGTTTTCTAACTTTCGAGAAACTTGACGCTTTGTACTTGCCGTTGTCATTCCGACAGAGAAGTCTTTTTTGCTTCGACGAGGAATCTTTCCCATTCCGTGCAAGCGATAGCGCGATGCGGAATCTATCTCAACGTGGCTTCGATACAACTCGCTCCAAAAAGCGAGTCACTCAGCCACCAATTCACTAGTGTCATTCCGACAGAGAAGTTCTTTTTACTTTGACGAGGAATCTTTCCCATTCCGTGCAAGGCGATAGCCGCGATGCAGAATCTATCTCAACGTGGCTTTGATACAACTCGCTCCAAAAAGCGAGTCACTCAGCCACCAATTCACCAGTGTCATTCCGGCAGAGAAGTTTTTTTTACTTTGACGAGGAATCTTTCCCATTCTGTGTAAGCGATAGCGCGATACGGAATCTATCTCAACGTGGCTTCGATACACCTCGCTCCAAAAGCGAGTCACTCAGCCACCAGTCCACTAGTCCACCAGTCAATCACTTCTAGGCTGCCACTTCGAGTGATTTTCGATAGAAAATTGTATCGAGAAGTAGTTTTATTTTGGCTTCGATACACCTCGCTCCAAAAAGCGAGTCACTCAGCCACCAGTCCACTAGTCCACCAGTCAATCACTTCTAGGCTGTCACTTCGAGTGATTTTCGATAGAAAATTGTATCGAGAAGTAGTTTAAAGTCAGGAGATTGGTCGAGTTCTCGATACAAATTTCACTTTTTTCAAAAGCAAAATTCACTCGAACTGACATTGTTTCAATTAATAATTTTTAATTAATAATTCAAAATTAATTTAACTCAATTCTCAAGACTATTAGACCCATGAACTGGGCTCTGGCTATCTTTTTGTTGTTTTTGTTAAATCTCTTTACTTCACTATTAATTATTCGATATTCACTATTAGGTATTTAATCGATTAATTAATATTTTTGGCTTTAGTTTAGGTCTGCGTTGATATTAAGTTTTCATATCTAGATTCGATTTGATTATACTGTTTCAATGTACCCAGAGCAATTGTTTCCTCCACAAAGGCATTGGCTCTATCGCTTCTAGACTTTATATT